>Ga0302320_10000928_pt1 | contig 70076 bp, 52 predicted proteins | sample Bog_T0_3_FD_202130 | JGI IMG/M metagenome (GOLD analysis project Ga0302320, IMG submission 202130) | Peat permafrost microbial communities from Stordalen Mire near Abisko, Sweden - Bog_T0_3 | ecosystem: Environmental > Terrestrial > Soil > Wetlands > Peat | place: Sweden: Abisko, Stordalen Mire... | reverse complement strand
GGAAATGGGGAAGTTTGCAGCAGCGTGCGCGGGGAGCGCGCAGCCCGTTACTGGCCGAGTGGCCATTGCCCGAGCCGTCCGACTGGATCGAGCAAGTCAACATGCCGCAGACGGAAGCAGAATTGGAATCGGTCCGCCGATGCGTTCGTCGTGGGAGTCCTTATGGCGATGTCGCCTGGGCCGAACAAGCAGCCGAGCAACTTGGCTTGCAATCCACGCTACGTCGCCGTGGTCGCCCACACAAAAGCCATCAATAAACCGCCCGTGCTATGTATGCTACCCATTATATGCGCCTGTCCCCTTTATCTCTCTGTCCCGTTTCGTGCCGTTGGCAGATGAGATGAAATCCAAATTGTCAGAATATTTTGGATAGGATTGCAAGCGTTTTGGCTTGGCCACTTTTATTTCCTTCCCGACGCATCGCTATGCCCATTAATCGTGAGGTGCCTCCGTTGCTCGCATAGAAAATCGACGAGGTTGGGAGACGTGGGTAAGAATTCTCGCTTTCGGTGTCCTCGATTCCAAATTGGCTTTTGCGCGCTCTTGGTGGCAATTGTCGTCATCGTATGGTGTGTTGCGACGGGAATCTACGGTTGCATCCTTGCCGCTACCGTCGTCGGAATCGGCTTTTTGCTTAGACGGCGAAGGCCAAAACTCGCGATTGGCGTCGGGGCGTGCTTCATCTCTCTTGCGTGCGGAGGCGTAGGGACCTGGGTCGAGGTCCGCCTGGACACGGGCGACCAGAGGCTTTTGGTTTGGGGCATGCCGTTCCATTACGAATCACTACAGCCAGAATTGCGACAACGGCTCTTATCCCTCAATGATCCACAGATTCCGAAGCAGTGGGTTTGGTGTGCAACCCGTGTTGGTACCAATAATGCTGATTACATGGTTTTCCGATTTTACTGCAAGGCCGTGGCGTGGCTCGAAATCGATCCAGAGATAGCAAAGCTCGTTGTACGCGACATTGCCAAGTATGTTCAGACTACCCATGGGAGGCGCGGGGCGCCTGAATGTTGGTCTATGTTGTGGAGGCCAATCGATTGCGACAACGACGATAAATGCCATGTGAAGAAGAATTGGCGCGACGACCCTAATGTTCAGTCTTATCTGAAGAGCAAAGGTTATACGTATCCTGGAGAAAGACCAGGATGATTGAGGAAACGAGGGCGTCGGGGCGCCGGAGCCGAAGTGGTTTTGGCCTGCTACCCAAAATCTGGTCCATGTGGTATGAGAGTTCCAACGGCCCTGAAGGGCAAGGAGACTCTCGATGCCGAAGAAGCGACACAGCCCCGAGCAGATCATTGGCAAGCTGCGGGACGCCGACGCCATGCTGACGGCGGGAAAGACGATTGGCCAGGCGTGCCAAGCCCTGGAAGTCAGCGAGCAGACGTTCCACCGCTGGCGGGCCCAGTACGGCGGGATGAAGGCCGAGGAGGCCAAGCGGCTGAAGCACCTGGAGGAGGAGAACAAGCGGCTGAAGAAGCTGCTGGCCGAGGCCGAGTTGGATAAGGCGATCCTCAAGGAGGCGTTAACGGGAAACTTCTGAGCCCTGCTCGTCGGCGGACGACGGTCGAGCATGTGTGAGCGGTACAAAATTGGCGTCTGGATGGCGGGTTGCGTGGAGGCTACCATGCTCACTTTCCTGAAGCTTGAGGAGGGCGAGGAGCGATGGGACGAAGACCGAGCGAGGAGCGGCGGCGTTACTGGCGTGACGTGCTGGCGCGACAGCGACGGAGCGGCTTGCCAGTAGCGGCGTTTTGCCGTCGGCAGAAGGTGTCGCCGGCTGAGGAAGATTAAAGGGGTCGGGAGTCTTTGTTATTGACGCGGGAGCGGGAGGGGGGTATTGTTGCCGCTATGCCACGACGTTTGCGGGTTTCAAGCGGTGGATTTGCGTACCATGTGCTGAATCGGGCCGTGGGACGAACGCGGATTTTCGGCAAGCTCCGGGATTTCGAGGCGTTTGAAGAAGTGCTGGCGGAAGCGAGACAACGCCTCCCGGTGCGCTTGTTGGCTTGGTGCGTGATGTCGAACCACTGGCACCTTGTGCTTTGGCCGCGCGGCGATGGCGACCTCTCGGAGTTCATGCGTTGGCTGACGGTGACCCACACCCAGCGTTGGCACGCGGCGCACCACACGTCGGGGTCCGGTCCCTTGTACCAGGGTCGATTCAAATCGTTTCCCATCCAGGAGGACGATCACCTGTTGACCGTTTTACGGTATGTGGAGCGCAATGCGCTGCGAACGAACCTGGTGTCGCGTGCGGAAGATTGGCGCTGGTCGAGCCTTTGGCATCGCGTCCGCGGCGGGACGCCGTTGTTGGATGACGGGCCGCTTTCGATGCCGCGGGATTGGCGCCGCTACGTCCAGTCGCCGGAGACTGAGGCGGAGTTGGCGGCGTTGCGGCGGTCGGTGGTGCGTGGGGCTCCGTTTGGCGCGGAGTCCTGGCAAGGACGAACGGCAAAGCGACTGGGCTTGGAATCGACGCTGCGAGCGCGCGGCCGCCCATGGAAATCCTCCCCGCCGTCAAACAAAGACTCCCGACCCCTTAAAGCGACCCTTAAAGCGACCCTTAAAGCGACCCTTAAAGCGACCCCCTTAAAGCGACCTCCCTTAAAGCGCCCCGACCCTTTAAAGCGACTTAAAGCGCCCCTATAAGCGTCTCGTTTTGACATGGCATTCGGCGTCGTTACAATAGCGACTGGCGAGTTGGCCGGACGCCAAGAGCCTCACGGTTATCCAAACAGCGAAGCAGAACCATGCATCAGCGACGGCACACCGGGCGGCACGTTCTAGGCCGGCCCCGCAGGGCCATCCCGGTATGACCTCACAAGCGAACACCGGTGTCGCCCTGTCCGCCCTGTACCACTATATTCCCGCGCTCGACTCGCTGCGCAGCTACCGCTTTAGCCACTTGAGGGCTGATTTCGTTGCTGGTCTCACGGTGGCCACCGTCGCGGTTCCCCAGGCCATGGCCTATGCGTTGGTCGCAGGCGTTCCACCGGAATATGGACTCTACACCGCCATAGTCATGACCGCGGTCGGCGCGATTTTCGACTCCTCGCGTCAACTCATTAACGGTCCCACCAACGTGATCTCGATTGCCGTGCTCAGCGCGGTGGCGATCATTCCACCCGAAGACCGCCTGCAGGCCGCCATTCTGCTGGCATTTCTTGTCGGGCTGCTCCAGGTGGGTATCACCTTGGCCAAACTCGGCGACCTGACTCGCTACATCTCGCATTCGGTCATCGTAGGCTTCACCTTAGGCGCAAGTCTGCTGCTGGTGCTGGACCAGTTGAAGAACCTGCTGGGCCTGCGCGGCATGGGCCATGTTCACGACTCCTTTCTGACGCGATTCTGGGCCACCATGACTCACGGTGGCTCCCCGCACTGGCTCACGGTGCAGATCGGGCTTGGCTCCATTGCGATGGTTGTGGCGCTAAGGTGGTTCAAGACAAAACTCGGTCTCAAGTTGCTTCCCGACCTGCTCATCACCGTGGCCGTCATGGCCGCGGTCAGCGCCCTGTTGGGGCTCGAAGCTCAGGGCGTCAAGGTTGTCGGAAAAATCCCCGCCAAGCTGCCCTCGCTGGCGCTGCCTAACCTTGACACCCCGTACCTTCGCCAGCTTTCTTCCAGCGCCCTGGCCATCGCGACTCTGGGCCTGCTGGAGGCCATCTCCATGGCCAAGGCCATCGCGGCGAAGACGCGCCAAAAAATCGACTTCAACCAACAGTGCCTCTCCGAAGGCTTGGCCAACCTTTCAGGTTCGTTTTTCCAGTGCATCCCGGGCTCCGGCTCGCTGACCCGCTCCTTCATCAACCAGCAGGCCGGTGCCGTTACTCAGTGGTCGGGGGTCATTTCAGCCTTTGCGGTGGCCGCAATCGTTCTGGCTTTTGCACCCTATGCCAAGTTCATCCCCCAAGCATCCATGGCCGGGATCCTGATGCTTTCATCCTGGTACATGGTGGACTGGAAGCGGCTCGCATACCACGTGCGGGCCTCGCGATTCGACGCAGTTGTGGTGGGTGTTACGGCCCTCGCGGCAATTAGCATCAGCATCGAGTTCTGCGTGCTGGTCGGAGTCTTGATGTCGTTTCTGCTGGCCGTACCACGGGCCGGCAAGATGCTGTTTACCGAGTTCATCGTCTGCCCCGACGGCATTATCCGTGAGCGGCTGGACGGCGAGCCAGCAAACCCGCAGATACTGATCTTCGGTTTCGAGGGCGAAATGTTCTTCGGCGCTGCGGCAGCCCTCGACGGCCACTTCGAGACTATCGAAGGCCGTATCGGTCCCGACACCAAAGTGCTCGTACTGCGATTGAAGCGCGTGCGCAACCCCGACGCTGTGGGTATGCACTTGCTCGATGAGCACATTCACCGGATCGAAGGCCGGGGCGTCCACGTCCTGCTGGTCGGCGTGCGTTCCGACCTGGCGGATGCCCTTGTGCGCACCGGCATCGCGGGCCGGATGCACCCCAAGCACATCTTCCACGAGCAGCCGGTCCGCCATACCAGTACTCAGATGGGCGTGCAGTACGCCTACGACCTTATCGGCACCCCCCAGACGCCTAGCAGCAATCAAGTGCTGGACTACATCATTTGACGCCGGCCTGTCATGTGTAATCGCCCTCATCACGGACATGTAGACTGCTGGAAACGCTCTTCTTTCCCCATGCCAGGAGGCACTTTCGACCCCCGAGCCGGGCTGGTATAATCGAGGTCCATTGGAGTGGGATGCTGGTTCGGTGAGGTTCCAGGGCGATCCCGTGGCTGTCACGCTCGAACAATTTGTCCAATACCTGACCAAAAGCGGGTTGATGTCCGCCGTCGAAGTCTCTTCGTTCCAAGACTCCCTCCCGCCCGGGAAGCGACCGAAAGACGGTGAAACCCTTGCCCGCCAGTTGGTGCAAGCCAACAAACTCACCAAATACCAAGCCCAAGTGGTGTACCAGGGAAAGGTCAAGGGGCTGATCTTTGGCGAATACGTCGTCCTCGACAAGCTGGGCGAGGGCGGCATGGGTGTGGTGCTCAAGGCTGAGCATCGGCGGATGAAGCGAGTGGTCGCGGTGAAGATGATTTCGACTGCGTCCTTGAAGTCACCCGATGCCGTGAAAAGGTTCTATCGGGAAGTCGAGGCAGCCGCCAAGCTGGAGCACCCGAACATTGTCGCGGCCCACGATGCCAGCGAACATGAAGGCGTCCATTACCTGGTGATGCAGTTCGTGGATGGCAAGGACCTGAGTGCCATCAGCACGGAGAAAGGTCCTCTACCGGTTGCCCAGGCGGTGGATTACGTCATCCAAGCGGCTCGCGGGTTGCAATACGCGCACGAGCAAGGCATCATCCACCGGGACATCAAGCCTGCCAATCTGCTGGTGGACAAGAAAGGCACGGTCAAAATCCTCGACATGGGCTTGGCTCGGGTCGCCGGGTTGGCGGACCAGGAGGATGGCAAGGACCGGCTTACCGCCACTGGTCAGGTGATGGGAACGCTCGACTACATGGCCCCCGAACAGGCGATGGACACCCACCATGTGGATGCCCGAGCCGACATCTACTCGCTGGGCTGCACGTTGTATCGGCTCTTGACGGGCGAAGTGCTTTTCAAGTGCGACTCGCTCGCAAAGATCATCTGGGCGCATCAGCAATCCCCAATCCCCTCACTTTGCAAAGCGCTTTCCGACGTGCCACCTCAACTGGACACCGCGTTCCAAAAGATGGTCGCCAAGAAACCTGAAGACCGGCAACAATCCATGACCGAAGTGATTGCCGCCCTGGAAACGTGCGTAGGCAAGCGGTCGGCGGCCGCCACGTCGCTCGGCGAAGAACCCACCGACACATTCCAGGCGGCGGATAATCTTTCCTTCTTACAAGGGGAGTCTCCGCACCGCCTGGCGACGGCTTCCAAGAGGAAAGCCGAGAAACTCGCCGCGGCGACCCTCGTGCTTCGGGCGGCAGCTGGGGAAACTAGCAAACAACTTGCCAGTGACGACGGACTACTGACGGTATGGCGGAAAAAGAAAACGCTTATTACAGCCGTCGGTTGCGGGTTGCTGGGTGTCATCGGGATGATTGTACTGGCCGTCACCATCCGCATCCACCATCCTGACGGGATAGAAACGGTCGTGACCGCGGCCAATGGAAGCAAGGTCACAATCAACGAAAAGGGCGATGTAGATGTGGCGGTGAAAGCCGAGGTAGCAAAGCCCGTAGCGGCGGTTTACGGCCCTGATGCTCCCCCTCCCGCCGTCGCCCCGTTCGACGCCGCCAAAGCCAAGCAATACCAGGAAGCGTGGGCCAAATACTTGGGCACGTCGCCGGAGATGACCAACTCGATCGGCATGAACTTCGTGCTCATCCCGCCGGGCGAGTTTCTCATGGGATCAACTCCCGAGGAACAGGCATGGGCGATGGCAAACCGCGTGGCACCGAAGGAGGTCGAACGCGAAGGCTGGCAGCCGCGTCAAGCCATGACCACGCCGGGTTTCTGGCTGGGACGGACCGAAGTAACGGTCGGGCAGTGGAGGCAATTCGTCGATGCAACGGGCTATCGTACGGAAGCCGAGAGGAGAGGTAACATGGCAAAACCCAAGGACTCCGATGCCAGGATGGGGGCAACAGGAGCAATGACTTGGCGCAATCCGAAACCTGGGTTTCTGCTGCTGGACAACCATCCCGTGACGTGGATTAGCTGGAATGACGCGGTGGCCTTCTGTAATTGGCTCAATAATCACGAACACCAGGCGGCCCGACTGCCGGAGGGACTTTACATTCGCTTGCCGACGGAAGCGGAGTGGGAATTCGCGTGCCGGGGCGGCACGCAGACCAAGTTCTGGTGGGGCGAAGCCAAGGAAGATGGTGAAGGACGACTGAACTGGAATGTGAATCACGACGGTCCTGGACCTGTCGCGCCGGTGGCGGTGGACCATTTCGGTTCGCGCGGCCGGAACCCCTTCGGTTTGGCGGATATGCTGGCCAATGTACGGGAATGGTGCCTGGACGAGTTCGACTCGGCCGGATCGTACGCGGGGGTAGGCATTGGTAATCCGTCTCAGTGCGTGCTGCGGGGTGGCTGTTTTTTTCGCGGTCCCGGTTATGCGCGATGTGCGTTCCGCGAACTGTTCAAACCATTTTTTCACGCCTTTTGTACGGGTTTTCGCGTCTGTTGCGGCCCAAAGCCGAGGCCAATGCCGGATGCCGCGGGTGGCTCGTCCCCCCGTGTCTTCGAGACCACTGGCAAGCCGTTCGCCATTGGCGCCCAACCGCCACCCCCCGCGGTTGCGCCCTTCGACGCCACCAGAGCCAAGCAGCACCAGGAAGCATGGGCAAAGTACCTCGGCGTGCCGGTGGAAGAAACGAACTCCATCGGGATGAAACTCGCCCTGATCCCACCCGGCGAATTCGAGATGGGTTCCACGCCCGAGGAAATCGTCTGGGCATTGGAAGAAGGCAAGAAGAACAGGGAGATGCAGTGGTACTTCATCAGCGCTCCCAGCGAATCGCCACGGCATCGGGTGACGATCAGTGCGCCGTTCTATCTGGCGATGTATCCGGTCACGCAGGCTGAATACGAGAAGGTGATGGGCGTGAACCCGATCGCATTCACGGAGACGCCGATGAATGGGTCGGTGTTCAATCCGCCATTGCCGGACGGAGTCAAGACCCGCGAGACCGATGCGAAGAAGGTCGCAGGCAAGGACACTAGCCGTCACCCCGTGGAGACGGTCGATTGGGAGGGCTCTAAGGGGTCGGGAGGGCTCTAAGGGGTCGGGAATCTTTGATTTATGCCAGGGCCCGGTCCTCATGCGGACGTTTACGCAAGACAAAGACACGCGCCCACCGTTCTCTGTCCCGCCGCCTGAATTTCCTCGAATTCCCTGTCGCGTCGATTGCCAAAAGTCCACGCCAAGAGGGCCGGCACGGTCGGTTGCGACTTGTCTAACCGCGGAGCCACCTTAGAATATCAGGCGCTTTCCGCAAATCGTAGATCGTTCCAGCCACGTTCCAATTGGCGCGTGTGTCCTCTCGTAGTCCGTGAACCGGACGGCGTTTACAGACCGAACGCTCGATCACAACAGACCAAGGAATAAACCATGCGATCTGGATCGCTACGTGTCGCTTTGTCGGCGTTTTGTCTGCTGGCCTTGCATAGTAGCCGGCAAGTCCACGCCGCCGATCAAGCTTTCCCCGCTGCCGATGCAATCATCGCCGTCGTTGGCGGAAGTATGGCCCAAGCCTGCGCGAAACTGGGTCCGCCCAGCGAAGTATACCCGGCCGATCCCGGCCAGGTGTGCATCGATTATGGGCCCTACGCGCTGCTGATCGAAAAAAGGAAACATGTCACGGGCTGCTTCTTCTGGCCGAACTGGACGCAGGATGTCTGTGGCGTCCATCTTTCCGACTCCAGAGACGAGATGGTCAAGACGCTCGGCAAACCTCAATTCGATCGACAAACCGCCGCCGACAACACGGAAGTCATGGAGTGGTGGAACGGCAAGATCAAGGTGGTCGTGCAGATTAAATTCAAGGACCAAAAGTGTACGCGGGTGATGGTAAAACGGCCGAATTAGCCGAACCAATGCAACCGTTCGCGCGCGGCATCGTCCGCGTTGCCGCCCGCAATGAAAACGCAGGCGTGGCGCATCGGCGCAAGGGGCGGACGAGTTCGCCAGGGCTCCCGGGCGTCGGCCGCCGGGGCTTCGCACACCCTGCCCCCGGTCTGCGGCCGGCATTTCCTTCTTGAAATTGTGCCAGCCGCTGCGGTAGGCTAAGCCGCGCGTGTCGATCGACCCGGACGCCGGAGACGTTTCGCCGCGCTTAACCACAAAGGTATCAGTTTGACCCGCTTCGCCCTTCGCCCCATCCCCCGCCCGCTCGCGACCCGTTCGACCCGGCAGACGCGTCCGCTTGGAATCGCCTCGCGCGATGCGCACACCACGCGACCCCTCGAACAGCGGAACCGAAGCACTCGAACGATGGGATGCATCCAACCACGGCAAACGGTCGCTTGGACCCAAAGCCTAAACTGTTTTCCAGCAATGGCTTCCGGCAATTGCCCCGCCGCTGCCACCGTTTTACCGTGTACGGTGATTTGCCTGTTCGACGTTCGACTGTTCGACTCGGCAGGAGGCCGGCGGCTGGCGGCAGGAGGCAGGAGGAAGGCCGCAGAAATCCAAAATCCAAAATCCAAAATCCAAAACGACGTCCGTCCACCGCCGTGGCGCGAGGTGTTTTCCTTCTCCCTCCCTGCGCCCCCCTGCCGCCTGCCTCCCGCTCCCCGCCTCCTCTTCCTTGACACCCCCGCCCGGCCAGACTATCAGTACATAGGGGTCGGAATCGATGATCTGCAACACCGCCGGAGACTTGCCGCCATGCGTTACCCGCTACGAAGACCACTGCCGCCCGTGTTGACGATTGTGGGCATGTCCTTGGGCTTGTGTCTGGCCGCGCTGCCCGCCCGGCACGGCCTCGGACAAGGCCTGGAAAATGTGAAGGCCCAGTACACGAAATACGAGTTCCGCATTCCCATGCGGGATGGCAAGCGGCTCTACACGGCCGTCTACGCGCCCAAGGACGAATCGCTGCGCTATCCCATCCTGCTGGACCGCACACCTTATAGCCTTGCGCCTTACGGCGCGGACCAATACCGCAACGACCTCGGCCCCTCGCCGCTGTTCGGCAAGTCGGGTTATATTTTCGCCTACCAGAACGTTCGCGGGCGGTACCTCTCGGAGGGCGAATTCGTCGACATGCGGCCGCACCTCGCCGTCAAGGCCACGCCCGACAGCTTCGACGAGACCAGCGACACTTGGGACACGATCGAGTGGCTCACACACCATCTGGGCAATCATAACGGCAAGGTGGGGATGTGGGGGATTTCGTATCCCGGCTATTACGTGTCGGCGGGCATGCTCGACGCCCACCCGGCGCTCAAGGCGGTCTCGCCGCAAGCCCCGATCACCGACTGGTTCATCGGCGACGATTGGCACCACAACGGCGCGCTGATGCTGGCCCACGTTTTCAACTTCATGGGCGGTTTCGGCCATCCCCGCCCGCAGCCGACCAAGAAGCCCGACACGCCCTTCGACCACGAGACGCCCGACGGTTACCAGTTCTTCCTCAACATGGGACCGTTGAGCAACGCCAACGCCAAGTACTTCAAGAACGACGTGCCGTTCTGGAACGAGGTGATGCATCACGGCGTCTACGACGACTTCTGGAAAGCGCGCGACATCCGCCCGCATCTCCGCAACGTGCGGCCGGCGGTGATGACCGTCGGCGGCTGGTTCGATGCGGAAGATCTGTTCGGGGCCCTGGAGACCTACAAGCGAATCGCGGTCCAAAGCCCGCAGACCCGGCAGTTCCTGGTGATGGGGCCCTGGATTCACGGCGGCTGGTCCCGCGGCGACGGCGAATCGCTGGGCGCGGTCCCCTTCAATGCCAAGACGTCGGCCTTCTTCCGCGAGAACATCGAGCTGCCGTTCTTCGAATACCACTTGAAAGGCAAGGCAGCGTTTTTCCCGCCCGCGGCTTGGGTCTTCCAGACGGGCACGAACCAGTGGCGGCGCTTTAGCGCCTGGCCGCCGAAGGAAGCCCATGCCAAGCCGCTCTATTTGCGCGCCGAGGGGCGGCTGGCCTTCGATCCACCCGGTCGCAGCGAGGCGTCGGACTACGACGAATACGTCAGCGATCCGGCCAAGCCGGTGCCGTTCCACAATCCCATCGACGTGAAAATGGCGCCCGACTATATGGTCGAAGACCAGCGCTTCGCGGCCAGGCGTCCCGACGTGCTGGTGTATCAGACGGGCGTTCTGGACGACGACTTTACCATTGCCGGGCCGATCCGCGCCGAGCTGCAAGTCGCCACGTCGGGAACCGACGCGGACTGGGTCGTGAAACTGATCGACGTCTACCCCGATGATTATCCCGACCCGAATCCCAATCCCGGCGGAGTGCGGCTGGGCGGCTACCAGCAACTGGTCCGCGGCGACGTGATGCGGGGCAAGTTCCGCAACAGCTACGAGCGGCCCGAGCCCTTCACGCCTGGCCAACCGGCCGCGGTCCGCTTCACCTTGCCCGACGTCTGCCACACCTTCCGCAGCGGGCACCGGCTGATGGTTCAAGTGCAGAGCACCTGGTTCCCGCTAGTGGATCGCAATCCGCAAACGTTCTGCGACATTTATAGCGCGAAGCAGTCCGACTTCCGCAAGAGCACCCAGCGGCTCTACCATGCCGGCGATCGCCCGTCGCGGCTGATTTTGCAAGCGTTCTAGCGGGTTACAGGATCTTGGCGATGCCCGGCCGCGTTGGGTGGCACGCTCTGAGCGCAGCGAAGGGCGTGGCTTCCCATCGCCCACGCCCTTCGTTCCTCACGGGCGCGCCACCCAAAATGGATCGCCCTATTTTCACGCGGCCCCTGGTGGCCAATTACAGGATCTTGGTGATGCCCGGGCGGGCGCACACCGGGTAGTCGCCCATGGCCTTGTCGAACGTGACCGGCGGGCTCATGTCGAGCCGCACGTCCTCGGGCCGAGGCAGGAAAACGAAGTCTGACTTCATCGCCTGGTCCCAGGTGACTTCCCGGCCGCTGTAGCAACTGAGCTGGCCGAACACCGCGACCATCGTGCTCTTGGTCATGTAGTCGCCGGCGTTGACCGGTTCGCCGGCGCGGATGGCCTTGAAGAGCACGTTGTGCTCGACCTGGTGGCCGTCGGGGTCGCCGCGGCGGGCATAATGCCACTTGGTTTCTCCCTCGATGCGGCAGCCCATCAGGTTGCAGCGTCCTTTGCTGCCGAGGATGACGCTGGAGTATTCGTTGTAGCAGCCCAGCGTGGTGCGGCAAAAGGCATACAGCCGCACGCCGTTGGCGTATTCATACACCACCGAGTGATGGTCGAACACGTTGCCGTAGATCTCATTGCCGTAGGTGGAGGAGCGTCCGCCCAACCCGTGGGCCTTGACCGGCACTTGCCCTTGCATCGCCCAGGTGGCGCGGTCGACGTTGTGGACCAGCGATTGCGTCACGTCGTCGCCGCAGAGCCAGGTGAAGTGGTACTGATTGGCCAACTGGTATTCGACTTCGGTCTTATACTGCGGCAGGCGCGGGTACAGCCCGTAGGGGCCGCGGAGGAAATTCTCTTCGATGGCCACGATCTCGCCGATGGCGCCGTCGTGGATCCGCCGCATGGTTTCCTGATAACCGGGCTGGTGCCGGCTGTGCAGGCCGGACATCACGCTCAGCCCTTTCTTCTTAGCCAGTTGGCATGCTGCCGCGACCACGTGCACTCCGGCCGGGTCGATGGCGTGCGGCTTCTCCACGAACACGTGTTTGCCCGCCTGGATCGCGGCCATCATGTACATGGGGTGGAACTTGGCGGCACAGGCGATCAGCACCACGTCAACCGCGTCGATCACCTGGCGGTAGCCGTCCAGTCCGGAGAAGCAATGGGCATCGTCGACCTGCACCTGCTGCGGCTTTTGCCCTTTAAGCATCTTCCGCCGGCTCTCGACGCGGTCGGCGAAGATATCGGTCATCGCCACCAGTCGCACGCCCGGATCGCAATTCATGGCCTGGAGGGCCGCCCCGGGGCAGCGGCTGCCGCAGCCGACCATGCCGATGCGGATGATGTCGCTGCCGGCCGCATGGACGCTGCGGGCCAGCGGCAGCTCCGCCAATGCGGTTGCCGAGAGGGCGGCCGCGGAGGTCTTCAAGAAGGTTCGCCGCGAGGGACGATTCGCGCTGTTCGAGGATTCTTGGCGCGCCATGAGCGTTTCCTTTCTCCAATGGAGATTCGCGATTTGGGGAGGCATCACAAAGCACGGTGGGTCGAGTGCAACGAGCCCCACCACGTCTTCCAGAAGAATTGGTGGGGCTCGCTGCGCTCGACCCACCCTACCAGTCACGCTACTTCGCGCTCGGCATCGCGTCGGCATCGAGGTCGCCCAGCGCATACTGAACGCCGGCCAGCCAGTGCTTTAGAATCGTGGGGTTCCAATAGGTTTGGTGCACGTGGCCCAACGCACAATAGAACACCCGGCCTTCGCCGCACTTGTGGATCCAACTGATCGCAAAGTCGTCGTCGTTGCGGTTCTTCCAATGCTTCGTCGGCGACTTCCCCAGCGTCTCGCGGACCTTGGCCGACGTCGGCACGTCGACGCTAAGCAGCACGTGCAGCTTCCCGCGCGAGTACGGATCGCGGAAGGTGTAAATCTCGTCGTCGAAATTCAAGTCCTTTCCGGCGAAGGCCGCGTTGATGGGGCTGGCCGCATCGTCGACCTTGATGGTGATTTTGTGGAATGGGTGGCCGTTGAAATAACCGCCCATCATCGCGCCATACTCGGCGCACTTGTACATGGCGTCGGTCGCCGAGTGGACTCCGGCGATTCCCTTGCCCCCCTTGACGAAATCCAGCAGGGCTTTTCGCTGCTCGGGCTTAGGCAGGCAATCGCCGGTGGTGTTGTTCATCATCACCGCGTCGAACTCCTGAAGCTTCTCGGGCGCGAAGACGTCGGGGTCGCTGGTCACGGTGGCTTCGAAGGCCCCCGTCTTCTGGCCCATCAGCTCCCAGGTTTTCGAGCCCAACGGGATCACATCGTGAACAAAGCCCGCCGCCCGGTTGAAAACCAGTAGCTTGCGAGCCTTCTTGGGCTGAGCGGGAGCCTTGTCGGGCAGGGCCGCCTCGACCTTGGGAATCTCCTCCGCGAGCTTCTTTGCTTGTTCGGCGGCCCGGCGGGCCAACTCTTCCGGGGTCAACGGCTTCTTGGCCTGCGACTTCGCCGCCGTCTTGCCGGCCGGTTTGGCCGGCGGCTGGGCAAATGACTGGGTGTTGGCCGTTGCGGCCAACAGGCTGAGGATCAGCGTGGCGTGGATCATCGTTCGCATGAGAGTGCAGAGCTCCTGGGAGGGAAAAAAGGTAGCAGTTCCCCCCCATGTTAACAAAGTGGCGCGCGACCTTCCAGTTGCCGCAACGATTTCCCGTCCGGATTTAGTCCCTCGCGCCGCCACCCGCCGCCTGGGCCGGCTTTGCGGAGAAAAATCAGTGGGGCAACTGGAACCCACCGCCGCGATTCGTTAACATTTGGGGAAAGCACGGCTCAACAAGCTCTATTGTGTTCGGTTCGATCGGTAGCGGCGCAAGGCGATCTTATATAACACCCTTACGAGGGAGATGCTGGCATGGCGTACCTGCTCATCGTGGACGACGATCTGGATTTCGCGGAAGCCGCCGGCACGGTGCTGCGGAGCGAAGGGTACGAAATCGACATCGAAACCGATTCCGAAAAGGCGCTCGACCGCATTGAGCAGCGGCGGCCGGATGCGGTCATTCTGGACGTCGTGTTCCCGGAGAATGACCGCGCCGGGTTCGACGTGGCCAACGCCGTGCGGCGGACCTTCGGCGATCTGCCGATCCTGTTGCTGACGGGTGTCCAGCAGCATTTCCCGCGGGAGCACCGCCACCGCACCCTCGATCGCCGCGACTTGCCAGCCGCCGAGTTCATGGAAAAACCGATCGACTTCAAAACCCTCAGCAAGAAAATCGCCCAGATCCTGGCCGCCCATCCGACCGGGGCTTGACCACGGCTCCCTCCCAGGCACGGTTCCTCAGAGGCTGTCCGGCGTCGAGATCGCCGGGGAAGCGCGGTTGCCGATGCGAAAACCAGCGGTGCAACTGGAATCCGCCGTCCAGCTTCCTTAACATTATGGAAACTGCCGCTGGCAGCATCCAACGAGGGAGTACGGGTTTATGCCTGGTCGCATCGGGGGCTTGCTCGGTTTGCTCGCATTGACGGCCGTCGTCGCCGCGCAGCCGCCCCCAGGCCTGCCGAGTAAGGTCAATCTCACCCATGACCTGCAACGCTTCGGCATTACGTCGCGGGTGCAGGGCGACCGCAACACATGTTCTCTGTTCGCCACCACCGCGCTCGCCGAGTTCGAATGCGCGCGAAGCGCTTCCCAGTCGAACCGGCAGTTCTCGGTAGAGTTCCTGGTTTGGGCGGCTTCCAAGGCCTCGGGAAAGAACTACGATCAGGCCATGTTCTACGAGGCGATCGACGGCCTCAACGATTACGGAATCTGCGCCGAGGATCTGATGCCCTACATGAAAACCGCCGATCCCCGGCGCAGTCCCTCGGCCGCGGCTTTGGCCGCCGCCAAGCCTCGCAGCCAGCGCTGGCAGACGCATTGGATCAAGCGCTGGGACGTCAAGCTTCCCATGAGCAAAGCGGAGTTGCTCGCGATCCGGCAGGCGCTCTCCGGCGGTCACCCGGTCGCATGTGGGTTGCGCTGGCCGAAGTCGCTGAGCGGCTATCAGATTTTGGACGTGCCGCCGCCCGACAAGGTCTTTGACGGCCATAGTATCGCGCTGATCGGCTACAAGGACGACCCGAAGCAGAACGGCGGCGGGACCTTCCGCTTCCTTAATAGCGATGGACCGCACTGGGGTGACGGCGGTAACGGCATCATGTCCTACGCTTACGTCCGCCGCTATGCCAACGACTGTTTTTGGCTTCGTTTCGGTCCTTCCGACTCCGAAGTGCCGGCCGAGCGATTCGAGGCCGAACGCGCGCCCGTGCTGGCCAAGGGCGAGTGTGCAACCAGTGTACAGAACATGAGGCAATTCGGCCGGCCGATGTGGAGCCAGGGGCGGCAACTTTTCTGTCAGGCGCAAAAGGGCGGCTTTGTCGAGTTGGGATTCACCCCGAGCAAGGCGGGACGCTATCGCCTCCGTGTCCTGGCGACCGCCGCGCCCGACTATGGCAGAATACGCGCGGCGCTCGACGGTCGGCCGCTGGGAGCGGATTTCGATCTCTACTGCGGCCGCGTCTGCCCGGCCGGTTCGCTGGAATTGGGCACACTGGACCTTGCGGCCCGCCCGCACCGGCTTCGCTTCACCAGCGTGGCCAAGAGCGCCGCTTCAGGGGGCTTCTCCTTCGGCGTCGATGCCATCGACCTGATTGCGGCGAAGTGACCCGGCCGCCGCTGGCCCTGATGCTTTCCAAACGCGAAGGCGATTCCCGGGCCTTCCTTCTCACTTGTTGTTCGGATGCAGCAAGTACAACCGATTGGACGAGTCTGCGCTGCCGGGCAGTTTGGCGATCATGGCCTCATACTGTGGGTCGTGATAGGCCGAGGCGGCCCGCCGCAGCAAGGGAAGAATCTCGTTGGGATCGAACTTGGTGATCTGTTGGCCCTGCCAAGGCCGACCGCCCACCGTGTACGGGAGCATAAAATCGAGGGCCTTGCGGATTCCCCGACCATCGGGCGTTCGTGCGTTCCAGAGATCCACGCCTGCCCGATCCCCCAGCGCGGCCAGGTCGAACAGGGCCCGCAGATTGAAGATGCAATAGCTGAACGACTTGGTCCGCTTCAACTCCCGCGGCATCTGGCCGTCGGGTTCGATCTGCAAGGCGATCCGCCGTGGCAGGACACTGCCGAGGATCTGCCGCGCGGTGCCGGCTTCGCCTACGAAAAGGGCCATCGACGCCGTTTGCACGTCATACCAGCAGCCGTGATTGTTGCTGGCTTTGCCCTCGGTTTGCCCCGCCTTGCTCATCAACAGCCAGCGCAGATATGCGTGGAACCAGGCTTCCATCCCCTTCTGGTCGGTGGCCGTCCACGCCGGGGAGCCGGCCAGCATTCCGACCGCGTCGATCAACGGCGATAAGCCGGTCGTCTCGATGATCCCGGTCCCCCGCCCGGTGTTCTTGCCCGGGATGAACTGCGCGTACTCCAAGTGCGGATTCATCCGCGTCGCCGGGTTGAGGAAGAAGACCCGCAATAACTTCGCGGCTCCCGCGGCGTAGGACTCCCTGCCGGTAAGGTAGTAGGCCAGAGCCAGCGTAGGCACATGATGGCAAACCCCTTCCATCGCCGTGAGAGCGGGAAAGGTCTTGGTTTCCGGATTGGTCTCCCCGTCGCGCGAGACGTAAGGCAAACCGTTCGGCGAATTGGGATTCGGCCAATAATACTTGGCCATGCTCAGGTAGTCGTGCTTGTCGCCGCTGGGAGGTATTTTGTCGGTCCAGGTGACCGAGAACGGTTCCACCTTGAGCGACTTCTCGGCATCGCGTTCCAGGCGGCCCAGCGCAGCCGCCAACTGTGGATCGCGGGCCGCGGCACGGCGTTTGGTTTGCACCAGGGTCTGCGGATCGATGAGGAACACCCGCGGCGAACCGGCGTCGCGGCCGTGCGGCCGTGGTGCGGCCTGGGCCCCCTCTGCGGCCAAGAACAAACAGGTGATGGCGATTGCCCGCCGCCCCCAGGGGCAATCGACTGCACGATTGATCGCATGAATTCGCATGGTCATGAAATCCCCGACAACTGCTTGAAGTAAATGTCGCGCCAACGGCCGACGCATCCACGATCGCAAAAATTCCATCCCACCAAGCGTTCCTGTCTCGGGGCCGAGACGACTACCGTCCCCGACCGCTCATTCACCGGCGTCGTCATCCCCCGGCTCGAACTCATCCACCTCGCCGTCGGGCGGCTCTTGTCCGCAGTACCAGGCCAGTCTCCCCAGGAGACGGAAGTAAATCAGCAACGCCGCCACGAGGACCAAAGGTGCGATCGAAATAGCCCACCAGAATCCGCCGTTGCCGAGCAAACCCACGCCTGCGCCCGGCAGCCACGCGATGCCGAGCTCGCTCACTGCAACACCCGCTGCAACGAGCGGGACCAGCGACTCCAGATGGAACAGCGCCCACGCCCCCGGGCGAGCGATCAGGGTGCGCCAAACCGGCAGCGACATCGGCAACCCGCTTTCCAGCACCGACAGGAGGATCACGGGAAAGAGCACCGCCAGGCAGCCCAGCATCAGAAAGACGCCCCCGGGCGTTTCCGCGGGCAACAGGTGAGCCAGCCTTAATCCCACCAAGACGCACGACATACCCAGTATGCACAGCACCACGCTTTCCAGCAGGCAAAAGGCATCGGCGATCCAGTCCCACCAGACGGTGGAGGGCCAATTGTAGATCTCGTCATTGCCGGCCGCCGTGTCGCGGAGGATCGTCATAACGACGGTCGAAGCCCCAAGGCACCATAGCACGGCCAGAATAACCGCCACCGGCAGCAACAACCCCAGCGTCAAGAGCATTCCGGCCAGCGGGATCGCCAGCGCCCCGAGCAGCAGCCAGTACGGCCACACGCTGGGATACCACGGGAAGTTGAAGACGCCCGGAAAGAGCAACCGCGCCAGCCCGTATCGGAGGCGGTCCCTGCCGTATGACTTTGGACGCTCAACAGTGGCCATACCGAACTCCGCGGCCTTTTCTCCAGCCCCTGATTCTAGCACCGCCGCGGCAAAGCGACAAAGGGTCCCCGGGCAACCGCAAATTCGCGACCGGAAAAGACCAGGCAGAACGGAATACACTGCGCTGGCCGGGCAATGACAAGGAAACCGAATGAACTCCGCCCTGCGACGCCCGCCCTGTTCTCATTCCTTCCCGTCCGCCGCGGGCGGCCAAGGCAGTTCCTTCCATCCGGGCATGTCCGGGGCCGGGCGAAGCCGGTCGCTGACGTCGACCCCATTGACGGTCGCCCCCAAATGGTCGCCGCTGACGAACAGCGGCGCCGGGTTCGTCAGCCGGTCGATCTCCAGACGCGGCGCGGGGCCCGGATAGAAGCGCACCTGTCCGCAGCCAAAAGCGGCGGTTTTCCAGCGGACTTGCGGGCTCGACAGCGCCAGCGGCCCAACCTCGTCGGTCGGCTTGGTGACCACGAACGGCCCGTTCTCGCCGGGCGCGGCGAGAATCAGCGGCAGCCCGCGCTCGCCGCTGAGGGTTGCCCCGTGCACCGTGACGGCGCCGCTGTAGTCCATGCGGGCATCGGGGCAATCCAGCGGCGGAGCGGCGGCGGGCCCGCCGTTGAGCGTGCGCCGGACGACGCGGTCGGCATCCATATCGTAGGCGATCGCCATGGTGTCCGGTCCGGTTGTCCAAGTGACCGTTCGCACCTTCGCGTCCTTGAAGTCTTCGCCGACCACGCTCGCGAGCACGTGGCGGCGGAAATCGGCTGCGTTGGGGTAATGCTTGCGGTCTTCCACTTCGAGGGCGAAGCCACCGCGGATGAATCGCATCGGATTGATCGTCAGCACCTTTTCCAACGATAGCGGCAGCGGTTGCTCGGACTCGTAGTTGTAGACGGAAAGGCCCAGGCATCGCGACTGCCGTTCCAAACGGATCTGGCTCCCCTTGACCCCCAGGTTCTGCCCCAGCAGCGGGCGGAGCGCCACGTGCACCGGTCCGTCGTGGACGAAGAGCGTGTCGCCCGGCTTCAGGCTATAAGGCAGGTCGCGAAGCGTCAGCGGCTTGTCGTTCAAATAGATGGCGTCGATCGCGTCATAGCCGTCGAAGAGGCCGGCCCAGGCGCGCATCGCGTGCGCCCTCGGCCGCATTGCCGGATGGAAGAGCACGATGGCCCGGTTCTGGTGCTGGTAGACGTGGGGCAACCCGTCGCGGACGCTGTCGAAGGGATCGCGGCCGTCGATCAAGTAGCGGAAGATGAGGAACTTGCGGTCTTGCGGCTTCAGCACTGGCCGCTTGCGGTAGTAGAGAATGCAGTTTTCGTTCTGCCCGGCATAGGCGTAGTAACGGCTGGAACTTCCCAGGCAGTAGTCCTCGGCCAGGTAACTGGTCAGATCGCTGCGCCCGCCCGTCGCGTAGAGCTTGGTATGGTGGTCGTCATAGGGATAGTCGCCCCAATCGCCGCTCTTGGTGGAGGCCAGGACGGTGTAGGGAAACGACTTATGCTCGGCGATGGCGCGGAGGTAGTCGGGGCAGTAGTAGGGCATCGCCGCGAGCTTGGGAATCCAATAGATGTCGGCCGAGCCGGGCCCCCAGTCCTGGTTGGCAAGTGCGGGATCCAGCGGCGGCGCGGCCTTCAAATAGCGGCGCAAGATGTAATAGAGGTTGCCGGTCACGCCGGCGGTGTTGGGAGGATAGGAACGCGAATAGGGGCCGCAGAGGATCCGCGTGCTCGCGTTGTAGCGCGCGGCGGTGAGCAGGAAGAGGTACTCCTGGAGCAGCCGCGCTTTGAGCGCGATCTCCCGGTCGGTGGCCCAGTTGCTCAGCGCCGCCAGGGCGTGCAATGTCACCGCCTGATACGTGGGACTGTTGTATTCGTCGGTGTCGCCGGTGCCGGCGCTCAACTGCGTATTGCCCTGAAGCGCCGCCTTGCGACGCTCGGCGAACTGCTCGGGCACTTCGGCCGGCGTCACGTCGCGGAGCCAGTCGAGGAAGTACCGCACCCGGTCGCGCCCCAAGGCGATGCGTTCCGGCTTGCCCAGCAATTGGCCTGCCAACACCAGTGCCATCGCGCCGTTGAGCGGGTGGTTGGTGTTGATCATTCGCCGCGGCTCCGTTTCGTAAGCATATCCGCCGGGCTTGGTATACTCCTCGAGTACCTCGAAGATCTTTGCCCGCGCGGCGGGCGTCAGCTTGTCGCCGCACTGATAGGCGAGCATATACAGGTCGATGGCCCCCCAGCCCGGATCGTATTTTCCCGTGGAAGGTCCTTTGGTGCGGGGCCGCCAATTTTCCAATTGGGCATTGATGGTGCGGAAATCGTCCGCGGTTCCGTGGAACATGTGCCAAATGTGGGTCTTGGCGTTGAGCCGCGCCGCGATGTCCATCAATTCTTGGGCCCGTTGTTGTTGCCAGTCGGCCACGGGCGTGTGCCGCGGAAACTCCGCCCGGGCCATCCCCACCGCATCCAAAATCGCGACAGCGATAACGAAGCGAATCGATTGTCCGATATGCATGCTACCTTCTCCGTGGTGACGGGGCGTGGCCCGGTGCTGGGCCGCCGGCAAAGCCTCCATCCTACCGCGACCGGCGACGACGGGAAAATGGCCGTCTCTTTCCATTTCGCGGTTACCCCGGGGCAGTCCGCACCATGGTTTCACCCCCGGGGGCGCGAAAGACTTGCGCAACTCGTTACTACGGAACGTATTATGATGTCGTTGCGAGAAGATTGGAACTTGCGGCCTGAAACGGATTATTCATGGCCCGAGACGTTCGGACGCAGTGTGCGCCATTGAAGCCCGACGCGCAAGCGAGGCTATGTCCTGGCAACTTCCTCGCTTACGCTTCGGGCTTCTATTTGGACGCGAATAATCCGGGTGGAACCGGCTGGGCGGAATTCCAGGTGATTTCGTTGTGTCTGCCGCGTCGGTCGGCTTAGTACAATGGAAATCTGGGCCGGTTGCCGACCGCCCCACCAATGACCTTGAAACAGGAGATGCCATGATGAGGCAATTTGCCGTCGCCGTTCTGTTGGCCGGCCTGGCGGGCTACGCCGCGGCCGACGAAAAGCCGATCCCGAGCCACATCGCGTCGGTGGCATTGTTCAAGAACGGCCTGGCCGTCGTCCAACGCACGCTTACCGTGGACGGGCCCGGCAGCTACTGCGTCGAGGACGTGCCCGAGCCGATCCACGGCACGTTCTGGGTGGAAAGCGACGCGAAAATCGCCACTCGGCTGACGCGTCGCCTGGTGGACGTTCCGGTGCGGCAAAGCGGCGGGAACAACTTCCAAGAGGAATTGGCGGGCCACGAGGTGGTGATCCACTTCAGCGACCAGGGTATTCCCGTTGCCACCGGCACGGTCGTGGAACTCGATCCGCCCCACGGTGAAGGCGCCTGGAGCCGTGGCTACCAGCCGCCATGTTACGATTACAATTCCTATTACGGTGGCGAGCGGCGGCCGGCGGCTGGCCGGATGCTGGTGCTCAGCGATGGGAGCGGCCGCTGTTACGTCGACCCGCTGAAGATCGCCTATCTCCAGGTGAAGGACAAGGGCAAGACCGTCAAGCAGCGTAAAGCGGTGATGCTGTTCACCGTGGCCGAGATCAAGAAGAAGGCGACGATCGCCATCAGCTACCTGGCCAAGGGGATGGCCTGGGCCCCCAGCTATCGCGTGGACCTTTCCGATCCCAAAACGCTGGTGCTGCGGCAGAACGCGGTCATCAAGAATGAGATGGAGCCGATTCGCGACGCCCAGGTCGGCTTGATCTCCGGCTTCCCCAGCGTTCAGTTCGCCAACGTCACCTCGCCGCTCTCGTTGAATACGACCTGGGCCAGCTTCTTTCAGCAGCTCAGCCAGCAGTATTTTCCGGGAAATGCCCTGACGATGAACGCCGTTGTGCAGCAGGCTCCGCCGTTGACCAACGGCGCGGACCAGGGTCCTGACCTGTCCGCCATTCCCGCCGGCGAGGGCGTGGACTTGCACTACCAGGATATCGGCCGACAGACGCTCGGCGAAGGCGACTCGCTGGCTTTGGAGACGGCTGTGGCCAAGGCATCGTACGAGCGGATCGTGGAGTGGGTGGTTCCCGACACCCGCCAAGGCGATGGGGCCTACATTTCCGAGCGCGAGCGGGACAACGAACCAGACAGGTACCACGACGCGGTATGGGATGCGGTTCGGTTCCGCAACCCGTTGGGCTTTCCCATGACCACCGCTCCGGCGATGGTCGTCGCGGGCGGCCGTTTCAACGGTCAGCGATTGAGCCATTGGGCCGATCCCGGCGAGGAAACCACGCTGCAAGTGACCAAGACTTTGAGCATCCGCGCGCGGAGCGTCGAGCAAGAGATGGAAGGCAGCCGCGAAATCGTCTATGTCGGCGGCCACCAGTACCGCAAGGCGAGCATCCAAGGCGAGCTTCAAGTCAACAACCACCGCAAGGAAGCGGTGACCCTGGTGGTCCGCCGCCGCTTCTCCGGCGAACTGCTGTCGGCCGACCAGTCGCCCAAGCAGACCTTGCTGGAGGAGGGCGTGTTCTCGGTCAACAAGAGGAGCCAATTGCTGTGGAACTTCAAGCTCAAAGCGGGCGAAGAAACCGACGTCACCTATCGTTATACCGTCTTGGTGCGGCATTGATTTACAGGACCGGCCAGGCGGTCGAAGGCCCACCGTTTTCGGCCGCGTGTCGACCGTGGCGAGGCGGCCGGTAGACCATTACAATCACGGCCTGTGCTAACTGAAATTCCGCCTTGGGAGGAACATGGGATGCCATCGAAAGTAAGTCGTCGTGGATTTCTGGAAAGTACGGGGACTGCCGCCTTGCTCGGCGCGGGGACCGCAATCGCGGCCGACCCCAGCGCGGTGAAATCCGCGGCGGCCCCGCGGCCGATCAAAGTTCTCGGTATCTGTTGCAGCCCGCGAAAGGGCAAGACCGCGGCCGCGCTGCGCATCTGTCTGGACGCCGTCAAAGCGGCCGATGGACGGATCGAGGTGGAACTGATCGAGTTGGCGGGTTTGAAGATTCCCGGCGAAGTGGCGGCCGGGATCGCCTTGGAACCCGGCCAGCGCGATGATTTCCCCGCGCTGGCGCCAAGACTTTCGGAGCCCGCGGTCGCAGGAATCATCCTCGGCACCCCGGTCTACTTCGGCAACATGTCCTACCTGTGCAAGGCATTTCTCGACCGCTGGATGGTGTTTCACAAGAGCAAGCTGCTCGCCAACAAGGTGGGCGGAGTGTTGGCCGTGGGCGGGGGGCGAAACTGTGGCCTGGAATTGACGATTCATTCGGTCCAGGTGGTGTTGATGGCGCAGCAGATGATCGTGGTCGGTGACGCCCCGCCGACCGGCCATTGGGGCGGAACGGTTTGGGGCGGCAATCCCGCGGTCGGCAGCGGTCCGGCGCCGGACATCACGCGCGACACGGAAGGCATCGCCACGGTGAAGAACCTCGGCCGCCGCGTGGCGGAGATCGTGTCGCGGCTGCAATCGCCACGTCAGGGCACGGCCTAGTGTAGTGATTCAGACTGATGGGGATTCCTGGGTGGCATGCCGTCACGACGCGAAGCGTCGGGTCGGCATGTCTGGCAGCTTCAACGACATGCCGACCCTCGGCTGCGCCGAGTGACGGCATGCCACCCTCCGCGGCTGCAATCGCCACGTCAGGGCGCGGCCTTGGCATAAAGACTCCGTCACCCGCCAATCGTCGTCTGGCCATTGCCGCAAGACAAGAAGCTGCAGCGGATCCGTTCACCGTGCCGCAGCGGAGTAGCGGCGATAGTGCCGGGCGATTTCCGCCTCGCCGAGCGCACGGTCGAATATTTTGACTTCGTCGAGGAGGCCGATGAAAAAGGCCGGGTGGCCGAGTTCGTAGTTGCCCAGACAGAGGTGCGCCGCGGTCGCGTGGATCGGTCCGGGACGCGCCAGGCGGCCGCGCTCCCGCCCGTTGACGTAGATCTTCATCGTTTGACCGTCGAACGTGCCGGCCAGGTGGACCCAGCGTCCGGTGGGCAGTTGTTCGGCCGCTTCCAGATGGTGGCTGAAGCTCGTCCAGGGGATCTCGAAACAAGGCTTGCCGCCGACGATCCCGAGCCGGTAGCCGGCCGACGTGGCACTGGGTAGCACCCGATTGACGAGCCATGCGTTGGGCTGCCGGGCCCGGTCCGTCTTCACCCAACACTCGACGGTGATGGCGGCGGCCGGCGAGAGCAGATCCGCTGCCGGCACGAGCACCGTACCGCCGTCGCAGACCAAGCCACGGCCGTCGATTCCGACCGCGCGGCGGGCCCCCACGATCGTTCCACCCAGCCGGTGCCCCGACCAGTCGAGCGCCGCGGGCCCGTCGTCGTCCTCGTCGAAGGCCCACCAGGCGATCAGCCCCGGTTCGTCGGCGCCCGGCTTGACGACCCGGCGGGTGAAGAGCTTCTGCTCGGCGGCCGCGCGCTCGGCGTAGGTCTTGTAGGCCGTGTCGTAGGGGCCGCGACCGATATCTTCCGGCAAGAGGTCCTCGTGCGGCCCGGCCTGTGGGGCAAAGACCTTCCGCACCGCGTCGAGGTAGCCGAAACCGTACTCTCGGTACGGGGCGATATAGTGCCCTTCGCCCCATTCGTTCCAATTGTCCAGGAGCAGCATGCGGCTGCCCAGTTGGTCGCGGGGCAGCTTGGCGATGAACGCCTGGGCCTGGCGCAAGAGCGTCTCGAATTCGGCCGGCGGGATCTTCCAGATGCTCCCCTCGTCGCGCCAACCGCTCCAGGCCTGCGACACCGTAACCACTTGCGGCAGAATGCCCAACTCCTGCGTCTTGGCGATGTATTGCATCTGCCGGGCGACCGCCTGCCGCGGGGTCGGGCTGTTGGGCACCGGCCAGCAATAGGCGAACGAATAGTCCAGCCCGAGCTGCTTCATGACTTGCAGCGGCTTGGGTTGAACCCCGCGGTATTCGCCCAAGAGATAGATGCCTGCGAAGCCGGCCCGGCGGCACCGCGCGCGGACGTGCTCAAGGGCGGCTGCCGCCTTGGCGACACTGCCGAGATCGCGGATGAGGAACTCCGGCCGGTAGATGAACAGCAGCGGCCGGCCGTCGATCTTCAGGTAGCTGGGGTGCCGGAAATAGTTTTCGATCCAGTAGGGGACGAGGTTAATGAGCAGATCGTTTTCGTCGGCCACCCCGGCCACGCCCCGCGTTTGGTTCTCCCACATCAGCGTGAACTTCATGTTGGAGACGAAACGCGACTTGAACAGCGCGTCGTGGATGGCGCTGCCGAAGCGGGTTTTGACGGCCCCGCCCTGGCCGTCGCGATACCAGCAATAGATGAAGAACGACACGCCGTGCTCGACGGCCCATTTCATCTCCCAATCGGCCACCTCGGGATTCTCTTGGGCGTAGAAGCCCAGGGCCGGCGTCCGCTCGGGATGCTTGAGGATGTTGGCCCACATCGCCGGCTTGTCGGCCTCCCACAGAGGGCAATTGTGGGCGCCGATCAGGATCGACGTTTCCACCGGCACCGGCCGGGGAATGTAGACGGCCGAGCGGATGGACAAGGGCGGCAGGAAATCGATCGGCAAGCGGGCCGTGGCCGCCACCGTTCCGCCCGGCGCGGTGGCCACGTCGGCCGTGAGCTCCAGCGCGAGTTCGAAACGGCCGGCCTGCGGGGCCTCGACGGTCCATCGCAGCGTCTGTTGGTCGCGGTCGTCGATACGGACGTTTTGCACGGCCTGCGGGCCGGACAGTTTCATCCCCGCCGGCAGAACGAGCCGGGCCGAGATCTCGACCGGCTGGTCGCCGCGATTCTCGATCACCGCCACAACGCCCGCCGGCCGCTGGGCGCGAGCGAGCGGTTTCTCAAGCTGAAAGCTCGACACGCGAAGGACGGGCTGCTGCGCGGAATGGCCTAGCGACGCCGGGGCTGCGACGAGGACGCGCGGATCTGCGGCAGCAACGGCCGCGGCGAGCAGGAGAACCACGACCAGGGTTTGAGCCGGCCGCAACCGGCACGAGGTCTGAGTCATCATCATCTTCACGGTTCCTCTTGTCAGACGAGTCTTCGCGGTGAAGGCCGGACCGGTCCGCGAAGGGAGCGAAGCCGCGCGGCCTCAATACGAACCGTTGGCGGGGAAGTGATAGTTGGGGTTCCGGGTGCTGAAATCTTCGTCGGTGAACCCGTTGTTGAGCTTCAGATCGAGGTAGGTGTACTCTTCGATCAGTTCCGGGGACCCACCCACTTCGCGGGGCCAGTCGTAGGCCTCGTAACGGATCGGCAACCGCAATTCTTCGTCGACGAAGATCCGCGCGAGGTGGAAGCGAAAGTACTCCCGGGGCAACGGATGGCTCACCTGGATCACGGTGCAGAGACGCTTGTTGACCTTCGCGCCGCGGATGTACTTCACTTCGCACTCATCGCGCCGAACATCCTCTTCGCCCACTTCGATCAAACGCCGGACCAGGTTCGCGAGGCCGATTTCGGTGAGCGGATAATGCTGGCCGCTCATCGCAATCAGACCATCGGGATGAAGCGAAACCGTGCCCCCCAGGTGGGCCTTGTGGGCCCGCAGGTTGCCGTTGTTCTGCCCCGGGTTGTAGATCACTTCCTGCCCGCGCAGCTTGGCGGGTTCCAGGAAGTTGAGATAGACGCTGAACGGCCTGTGGCGAATCTTGATCGCCATGAATTCGAAGCCGCCCAATTGACCGCGGATACGCTCGCGCTTCACGAAGGTCGCGCAGTAGTCGTTCAATTTCTCGATCGCAGGCAGCCCCTGCTTGGCCCAGCGGAGGACCGGCGCCAAGGGGTGCTCGTGCGGCTGAGGTTTGGCCAAGCACGTCACGTCCAGGGGCCGCTGCGGGGCCTGGGCCGAGCGCTGCGGAGGTGAAATGGGCGGCGGCCTTACCGCACCGCCGCGAGGCATCGCGTCCGCAGCCGTATTGGGTTGCGAAACGGGCGCCTGGGCAAACGCCAGGGAAAGACCCAGCACCAGGTTGCCGACAGCCATGGCCGACAATGCCGGCGCCGACCAGCGCAGAATCGTTGCGATTATCACGTTACTCCCGACCGGGGTTTCAACGTGTTTCCAATGGCTGTTCGAACCGCGTAGAAGAGCGCGATTAGGTTCCGGCGAAGAATAACCTCCCGGTTTCGCTGCCTTCGGGAAGTTATTGTTCGGCCAATCCTTACATCACATTCCTGGGCCCGGCTAGTGTAGCATACTCTGTCTGCCCACGGTTTACAACTCTGCAGGCCTATCCAGCAGGGGACTGCAAGGTCCGTTTCGTCGAACGGAAGTCATTCCGCTGGTTTGTCCTGTTCAGGAAAACGGAATGAATTCCGTTCTACGGAGGCCTGCCTTCCCCGGGACGGCGATTGACAACGCCAAACAGGGCAATGAGAATCAGCTTTCAACCGGCTACCGCGGATAGGTCGCGGCGCTCACAACCGGGTAAGACCGTCAGCGAAAGGGGCTTGACCGTGCAACGGGAGATCCGCAGGCTGCCGAGCATCAGTTTGATCCTGATTGCCGTGTGGGTGAACGCGGCGGCGATGGCGGCGACTGGCGCGCCGGTTGCCACGGTGGCGGCGAACGAAGCGCCGGCCATCGGTGCGGGTGTTTCCTGGCCGATGCCGCCGGAGAATGTGGACGAGCTCCGCGCCCGCATGAAAGAGATCCGCGCCCGCTACGAGCCGTTTCTGCGGAGCCTGGCGGCGGCGGAGAAGCGTCCGCAGACACCATTGTCCGGTCCATGGCGGGCGAAGTTCGAAGTCTTTCAAGCCGGCAACGGCAAACGCCCGGCCGCGCCGGATTGGAACCGCGCGGACCTGGACGACTCGGCCTGGGAGCCGGCCACGGTGCCGCAGTGGCGATATCGTGGCGTCGGCCGCATTCCCGCCAGTTGTATCCTGTGGTATCGGACCAGGTTTGCCGCGCCGCGGCCGCAGCCCGGCCGGCGGGTGTTCGTGGTCTTTGGCGGCGTGGACTGGGAGGCGGAAGTGTGGCTCAATGGCCGCTTCCTGGGACGTCACCTCGGCTATTGCGAGCCATTCCGTCTGGATGCGAGCGATGCGATCCGTGAGCGGAACGTGCTGGCGGTGCGGGTCATCGCCGGTCCTCTGTACGGCGAGCCGGTGGCCTTCTGGTCGATTCTGCCCGACGTGCCCAGCCGAGAAGACCAGTGTTACACCCGCGATCCGCAACGGTCGGTGCCGGGATTCCGCTATCCGTCGTACCACTTAGGCGGCGGGTTCGGCATTCACCGCGAGGTGGCGCTGGAGACGGCGGCCGCGGCTGCCGTGACCGGGGTCTTCGCGCGGGCCGATTTGCGGGCGGGCAAGGCCGACGTGTCGGTGGAAAGCGACGCGACATCGGCCGGACCGAGAACGCTCGCCATGGACATCGTGCCGGAGAATTTCGTGGGCGCCGCATTCCACACGAGCGTCGAAGTCAATCTGCCCCACGGCCCCGGGCGGGTAGTGCTCAGCGTGGCCATGCCGGGCGCGAAACTCTGGTCGCCCGAGGCGCCGAACCTGTATCGCTGCCGCGCGGTGCTCCGCGGCCGCGACGGCAGTAGCAACGGGCGCGACGCGTTGTTCGGCTGCCGGACGTTCGAAATGGTCTCGCCGGGGAACCCGCATCCCGGGCTGCGCGAGGGCATGTTCCTCCTCAATGGCCACCCCTTGTTGCTTCGCGGCACGAACCTTTCGCCGGCCGTAAACCTTTTCTGGTACTGGGGCCGGCCGGCAAAGGTGCTCGACACGATCCTCTTGCTCAAGGCGGCCAATTACAACGCCGTCCGCGTTTGCCAGCATGTCAGCTTTCCCGAAGTCCGCGAGCTGTTCGACCGGCTGGGAATGCTCTCGGAGCAGGACCAGGGCGGCGGCAACATGGGAATCCCCGTCTCGCCCGGCGATATGGCGAAGGCCGCCGTGCCACTGGCCAGGGCGACGTATAACAACCCGGGCGTGGTGCTGCTCTCGGTGGCCAACGAGAACCATTTCGACCCCCGTGAGCCGGTCGAAGCAATCCAGGCGGTCGACCCGCAACGGATCATGAAACCCATCAGCGGCAACGCGGTCTCGCGCGTGCCGCCGCCGGGTTATCCGCTGCCGCAGGCCCTGTGGAACCACGTCATCGACGACTTCCATCGCTATGCCGGCTGGTATGTCGAGCCGGGAAGGATCTGGAACCTGTCGCAGTTGTATCCCGCGGCACGGCTGGTGACGACCGGCGAGTATGGCGCCGAGGGCCTCGACGCCTACGAGACGATGGCCGAGCACTATCCGCCGCAGTTCGGCCCCATTCCCGCAGAAACCGACGACGCGTTGTGCGGCCAGGTTCAGGTCGCGAAGGCCGACGGGCGGCAGATCATCGGCTTCCGCGGCCGAAAACCGGCCAACCTGGCCGAGTATATCGCGGCCAGCCAGACCTACCAGGCCGACGTGCTGGCCGAGGTCACCAAGGGCTACCGTCTCTCGCCGCGCTACGTGGGCGGGTACTTCCAGTTCCACTTCATCGACGGCCTGCCGGCCACCTGGCCGAAGTCGATCGTCAGCCATGACTTCCGCCCGAAGAAGGCCTATTACGAGATGGCCCAGGTGAATCAGCCGGTGCTGCCGCTGTTTCAGTTGACGAACAAGGGGCGGGCGATGGACGTCTACGTGGCCAACGACTTGCCGCGAGCGCTTCGCGATTGCACGGTCCGCTGGAGCATCCGGCGCGACGGGCCGCCACTCTTGGAAGGGAGCCAGCGGGCCGACGTGGCCGCGTTGGATGCGATCCGGGTGGCCACCGCCGACCTGGCCGCGATCGGCGACGACGCGGCGGTGGTCCACGTCGCGCTTTCGCTGGACGACGCGGCAGGCCGGCGGATCGCGTCCTACCGGCGCGAGATCTTCTTGAAGGCCTGGCGGCTCGAAGACGCGATCCTGCCGCGCAAGCAGCCGCCGGCCAAGCGCAAAGAGAACCTGCTGAAAGCCGCGGCGAAGCCGGCCGCCGGCACCGCAAAATAGCAGCCGCTTACAGCCGAGTGACGGTTCCAATCTCCACCCATTTTCGCACGAAACGAAACCATGAAACCATTGTCAACGCGATCACTTACCACGGCGCTGCTGTTGTTGTCGGCCGCATTGGTCCCGGCTTATGCCACAACACCCGGCGGCGATGCAACGATCCGGGCGCCGGCCGGCGCGTCGGAGATCGTAATCCGCACGACCGCGCGGTTGGCGGGCGCCATTCATTCTCTTACCTGGAACGGTAAAGAATTCGTCGACTCGTTCGATCATGGCCGGCAAATCCAGTCGGCATCGAACCTCGACAACGGCACGCCGATTCTCGCCGAGACCTTCAATCCTACGGAAGCAGGTTCGCGGTGGGACGGGCATGGAGACGGGTCGACCAGCCGGCTGCTGCACCTGTTGGCGAAGGACAACGCGCTGCAGAGCACCACGCAGATGGCGTTCTGGCTCAGGCCGGGCGAGAAGTCGGGAGCGAACCTTGCGAAGAACGCGACGGCCGTCTCCGATCACCTGCTTACCAAACGCGTGCGGATCGGCTGCATGGGTCTGCCGCACGCGATCGCCTATGACGTCAGCTTCAGCCTTCCCCTGGGCGAGCGGCATGAACGGGCGGTGTTTGAGGCCCTCACCGGCTACATGCCGGCGGAGTTCGAGCGGTTCATGCAGTTCAACGAGCAAAGCGGCGAGTTGGAACCGGTCAGCGACGGCCCCGGCGAACTGCCGCATCCCGTCGTGTTGTCGGTCCCCAACGGCACGCATGCGATGGGCATCTACGCCCCGCCGCAAACGGTTCGCAACACGACGGGGCCGACGTACGGCCGGTTCCGTTTCCATGCCGAAAAGGTCGTGAAATGGAATTGCGTGTTTCGCCTCCACGACCGCGCCGGCATCGCGCCGGGCGAGTATTCATTCCACATGTTCGTCCTGGTCGGCAATAGGGACGACGTCCGCGATTCACTACGGGCGCTACATCGCCAGTTCAGTGCGACTGGACAACGGAAAGCGGGAGGTTATTCTTCGGCGGAAGCGGATAACGTCCTGGAGCGGCACACCGCCTCAGCCGCACCCGTTGGGCGATCCACGAAATAAGACTTTGGCCGGCGGCAAACCGCAGCCGCAGCGCGATCGCACGCATTGCCGGCGGGAGAAGCGGCGGTGCAACTGGAATTCCGTCGTCTAATGCACACGGTCATGAAAAACACGCTCATCGTCACTGCCCTGCTACTGGCTCCGTCGGCCGCGATTTGTGCCGCCGAAGCGCTGGTGGTGGAGAAACTCGAAGGGCCGGTCGCGGCCGCGGAGATGCAGGCCTTCAAGAACTCCATGCGCGAGGCGCCGGTGCCGGCGAATGACATTCGCAGTGCGATGGTGTACGGCCAGGGCGGGACGGCTGTCGAGTCGCTGGGGCGGATGGTGGAAATCAGCGGCAATCGGGATTTGCTGGATCGGATGCTCGTCTTTACGGACGCGATGTTGGCCGCCCGCAACGATCCCATGACGGGTGCGATCGTTTGAACCGGAAAACGTGAGCTTGTCTGGCCCAATAGAACGCCCGAGGGCGGCAAGCCGCTCTACTCCGCCACGGAAAACGGCGACGTGGCCGGCCACGTCGCCTACGCGGCGAAGCTCCTCCTGGAGAACGAGAAGCTGTGGAACGTGAAGGTCGGCGACGGCGATCCCCACCGGTTCGGCGCAACCTACCGCGAGCACGCCACCCGCTACGTGCGGGAGATGGACCGGACGCTGGAGAGCTTCATTCTCACGTGGCTGGTCCAGCCCGGTACGCTGCGTTATTACACTCCCAACTCGGCGCTTTATGAGGCGGCGGCCAAAGCGGGCTCGGGAAACCGGCCCGTGCCGTGGAATCAGCAGACGATGCTCAACAATGGCTTTCAACGCATGGCCGAATGCCACGCGCTGCTGGGCGACGCCCCGGAACGCGTGAAGCATTACGAAGCCATCGTGAAGGCGTCGGTGGACTGGTTCTTCAGCAGCGTGGAACGGGTCACGGTGAAGGATCACGTTTGCTATAAGTGGGCGTACGTTTTCGAGGAGCCGCCGCGTCACAGCGAAGACCTGGGCCACGGCGGCGAGGACGTCGCCGGTCTTTACCGCGCCTACCTCAGCGGACGCTACGGCATCACGGCCGTGATGATGGAGCCTTTCGCCAACACCGTGCTCTTCGTGATGCGGACGCCCGAAGGCAAGTTCATCCCACGCGTGGACGGCGTGCTGAATCCCCACGGCCACGGTCCCGGCGGACTGGGCGGCAAATGGCTGGGGCTCGCGGAATTCGCTCCGGAGCTGTTCCCGATTGTTTGCAACATCAATCGCGGCCGCATCAAATCCAGTCCGGAGATCACGGCCGACATCCTCTGGCAGCGGCAGCGGCGAGCGGCGCCGCCGAAAAGCCCGCCTGAGGAAGGAAACAAGTCGTCACGTTCGCGATGAGAGCGGTCTTCAGCGCCCCGGGTCGCGGTTGCGAAAGCAGGGGAAACCCTCGGATCGGCGCGGACTCGCGTCAGTCGCCCATCCGCGGCTCGATCGGCACTTCGAGGAGGCGATCGGCGCGGAGCACCGTAAGCAGAAGTTGCCGGGAAGAGGGAAAACCCGCGAGGATCTGGTGGAGATCGTCGGTGCCGGTGATGATGCGGCCATTGGCGGCCAAGAGAAGGTCGCCGCTCTTCAAACCGGCCGCGTCGGCCGCGCCTCCGGGAGCGACGGCGACGATCGCCACGGCTTGATCGCTGAGAAGATCGTGCTCCCGCACGAGGCGGCGGGGAAGCGGAGCCACCGTTGCGGTGATCCCCAGGGAGAGGCGGCGAACCCTGCCATGCGCCAAGAGTTCGCCGAGCACCCAGCGAGCGATCTTGGCCGGCACCGCGAATCCCAGTCCTTGGGCCATGGCCACGATGGCCGTATTGCCCCCGATCACGCGGCTGCGCGAGTCCAACAGCGGGCCGCCGGAATTGCCGGGGTTCAAAGGGGCCGTGTGCTGGATGATATTCTCGATCAGCCGCCCCTCCTCTCCGCGCATGGCACGACCCAGCGCGCTGATGACGCCGGTCGATACGGTGGACTGGAACCCGAAGGGGTTGCCCATCGCGATCACCAACTGGCCGACCTGAAGGCTTTCGGAGTTGCCCAGTGCCGCGAAGGGCAGATCGCGCGCCGCCATGCGGAGCAAGGCCAGGTCGGTGGCCGGATCGTCTCCGACCACGCTTGCGTCCAAAGTGTCGCCTTCCGGCGTGACGGCGCGAAGCCTGCGGCGGCCATGCACGACGTGACTATTGGTCATTGCGAACCCGTCCGGGGTGAGGAGGAAGCCCGAGCCGACTCCTCCACGCTGATCGTCCTGGGGGCCGACCACCGAGACAACTGCCGGTCCGATCTCACGGACCACCGCGATGACCGCCCGGGAATAGGCGTCCAACAGATCGGCATCCGAGGCAGCCGCCGACCGGGGCGTGCGCGGGGACCCCACCGGGTCACCGCCGGGACCTCGATCTTCAATTTGCCTGACTGGTGGAAGGACATTCACGGTTCGTCACCCACAAGAGCGGTATGATCTTCAGTTCACCAGTCTTTCTACGCAGGGCGAGCGGCGCGGTTCGTTCGGGCGTAACTTTTTGGCCGGACGGCACAGAACTGTGGCAGTCGCGATTTCGTGATGCGTTCCAGAGACAATGGGACGCGTGAGCGTCGGTCGCCCAACTCAATCAGCCAACCTCAGGTTGACAGCGATTCCGGCTGGCGGCTCGCCTTGACCCTGGCGCTAAAATAAAGAGGGTGGGCTTACTAACGGCTCCGCCGAAGAACAACGTTCGGTTTTGCGTGGCCCGGCGTAGAGGGCTGGGCCACGGGGAAAGAAAACAAAACCCGGAAGTGATCTTTCGGTCAATCCTAACCGAGGGGAAGGTGCTGATTATGATTATGTCGACGGTCATGAAAACACTTGCCGGCAAGGTCGCCATCGTAACGGGTGCTTCCAAGGGGATCGGCGCCGCGATCGCCAAGACGCTGGCCGACGAGGGGGCTGCTGTAATCGTCAACTACGCATCGAGTAAAGCGGAGGCGGAACGCGTCGTCGCCGAAATTGTCGGCAACGGGGGCAAGGCCGTCGCCGTCCAGGCCGACGTCAGTAAGAAGGCCGACATCGATCGGCTCTTCACCGAAGCAGGGGCCGCGTTCGGCCGGCTCGACATCCTGGTGAACAACGCCGGCATTTACGAGTTTGCGCCGTTGGAAAACGTGACGGCCGAGCACTTCCACAAAATGTTCGACCTGAACGTGCTGGGACTGATCTTGGCCTCGCAGGAAGCGGTCAAGCATTTCGGCTCCGAGGGCGGCAGCATCATCAATATCAGTTCCGTGGTGGCCACCGCGGCTCTGCCCAATGTGTCGGTGTACAGCGCGACCAAGGCCGCCGTGGATGCGGTGACCAAGTCGCTGGCGAAAGAGTTGGGGGCGCGAAAAATCCGCGTCAACGCGGTCAACCCCGGGATGGTCGAAACGGAAGGCACGCATGCGGCCGGAATAACCGACAGTGATTTCCGCAAACAGACCGAATCGCAAACGCCGTTGGGGCGAATCGGCCAGCCCCAAGACATCGCCCCTGCCGTGGCATTTCTGGCGTCGCCGGCAGCCGGCTGGATCACCGGCGAAACGCTTTACATCTCGGGCGGGCTAAGATAATAATGGCGCCCGGCAGTGGCTGAGCGCCGCGCACGAGCAACCGTGTCAACTCGGTTACTGATGGGGAATTCGCGTTCGAAGGGACCCTTTCGACGCGGGGACGACCCGCAGCGTCTTGCTTCCGCAGCGCGACCCTATGGAGAGGCGGCTGCCCGAACCAGGGCGGCCAGGCCTGCGTCCAGAGCTTCGACCGCTTCGTCGCGGTCGAGAACGCCGTGGCGTTTTGCGAGGAACCCCGGCCGATGGTAAGTCAGCCAGACCTTGCCCGGCTCATCCTCCCAGACTAGAACCCGCAACGGCAGGTCGAGGCCGATCGTCTGCTGACTCTGCAGCAGCGGCGTACCAGCCTGAGGGTTGCCAAAAATCAACACGCGTGTGGGCCGCAGGGCAAGGCCCGCCTTCTGTGCCCCCGCGGCGTGGTCAATATCGGCGAACACTTGGATCCGCTTCTGCGCGAGCAACGATTTCAAACGCTCGACTGTCTCCGTTGCGCCGTGCGCGCTGGGCAGCGTCAGCATGTCGGCATTCGCGAGGTCGGTCGGATTCATGGCTCGCTCGAGGACGGAAAGCAGGTACGCTTTGTACCCCGTGAATTGGTTGCTAGCATGGTTGGCCCTTTTCTGACGAGTTGCGAGAATTATACGCATGCGTGTCGAACGCGTTGCTTGGAGAATCAGTCTGGCGGTTCCGCGGCAACGCAAATGGGCGCGGTCCGATTTGGGTGTCGGTAAGCTTTCCGGCGGGGCGTTTCGCAGTATGGCTGGTGGGGGATGGGTGGCCGCGGCCAGGATAATGAATGTCGCAGGGCCGCGGCAACGGGCGCGTCCGCCGGGGGAAACACATCTTGTGTCAGACTGGGCTATCAATATCGAGGACCACACTTTAGAGTTATGTACACTAGCAACTAGTGTTGATACTGTAGTATTGTTGTACCGTGGCTATATAGAGGGGTATCGCGTTCGTTTGACGCAATTTGCGCGAGAAATCGCAGTGATGTTGTTGGGCCTTTGGAAAACGTTGGCGGGAATCGACGCGGAACGGCCGTCGAGTTAGCAACCATGGCAGCGAAAAAGAAGCCTGTCGGACGGTCTCCCATTTGTTCCGCGGAGTATCTGCGGCAGATCGACCCGATCTGGGTGTACGGCCCGGTGCCGAACCGATTCTGGCAGGAGGAATCACATCGGCGGGACTACCTGCTCTGGCTGGGACAGAAGCTCCGTTTTCGCTGGATGAGAGATTGGTACAAGATCAGCCACGAGGACGTGAAACGGCATCACGGCGCCGGCCTTGCCAACACGTACTGGAACGCTTCGGCCATTGAAGGGGTCAAGCAGTGCTTCCCCGATTACGAGTGGCACGAGTGGTTGTTTGTGTGCGCTCCCCATGGCTTTTGGAAAGGGCGTGAGAATTGCCGCCGTTACATGGATTGGCTTGGCCAACAGTTGGGGTATGGTTGCCCGGAGGACTGGTACGCCGTGTCGATCGAGGATTTTTTGGATCACCAGGGCGGAGCATTCCTGGGCTGCAAGGGCACGCTTACGAACGCGGTCATAAGCTACCTGCCGGAATATGACTGGAAGGAATGGCTCTTCACCCGGACTCCGCAGAGGTTCTGGTCGATCCGCCGGAATCGAATTCGTTACATGAAGTGGCTCGGCGCGCGACTCGGCTACCAGCGCGCTGCCGACTGGTATCGCGTGACGGATAAGGACTTCAAGGGCAATTACGGCGGCGAGTGCCTCAAGTACCACCACAGTTCCGTGATTGCAACGGTAAGGGACGTTTTTCCCCGACGCATATGGCACGAATGGATGTTCGCCCGCGTGCCTATCGGTTTCTGGGATCTTCTGGAAAACCGCCAACGGTACGTTCGCTGGCTGGGCAAGCGGCTCCGCTTACGGCGTGCCGCGGACTGGTACCGCTTGCGACTCGCGGACTTCACCGAGAACTACGGCGGTGGGCTGGTCTTCAGCGCCGGCTCTTATTTAACGGTTCTGAAGGAATGCCTCCCCGAGTTGGATTGGAATTCCTGGTCGGATTACCGGCCCGTCGCCGCCGACGCATGCGAAGAGTCGATCCCGCATTCCTGCGATCGCAACGGGGCCGCTTTCGCCGGACGTCGCAGGAGAGCGAGACCACGGCCTTTGTCGTCGCTGACGATCGAGGACATCTTGAGTTGGGCCGACGCCCATCATCAGCGCGTAGGTCGCTGGCCCAAACGCGCTGCGGGGGCCGTGTTCGGAGTTCCCGGGGAGACTTGGAGCACCATCAACGCGGCCTTGTACTTCGGCCACCGCGGGCTGCCGGGCAAATCATCGCTTCCCCGGTTGCTGGCCCAGCACCGCGGCGTCCGCAACCAGCGGGACCGGCCGCGACTGACCGTCCGGCAAATCCTCCAATGGGCGGACGAACACCGCGCGCGTACAGGCAACTGGCCCACGACCCGCTCGGGCGCCATTGAAGGCGTCGCTTTTGAGGCATGGTTCGGGATCGACCAGGCATTGCGAAACGGCTATCGGGGCCTTTCCGGGAGTACGTCGCTGAGCCGGTTGCTGGCCCCTCGCCGGCGCGCGGCAACGAAGTGACGGAAACTCTCTCGGAAACAGTGTTGAAGATGCCGGGATGAGCACGTAATATGGTTCAATGCGACGGACCGTAGGATTTCGCCCGGAGGCGAGCGAAGGAAGACCCCGACATCTCGGGCGTGGCGAATCGGCACTGGAAACGAACGTGGAGCAAACATGGCAACCTATATAGTGTTCACCCGCGAAAGCACCCGCAACGCTGCGGAACTTGAGACCTACATGCAGAACGTCGGCCCCACGTTGGCCGGTCATCCGATCACGGTGCTCGCCGCCTACGGTCGTCACGAGGTGGTCGAAGGCCCGGACGTGGAAGGTGTCGTCATCGTAGAATTTCCGTCCTTCGACGAGGCCAAGGCGTGGTACGACAGCCCTGCCTATCGCGAGGTGCGCGAGCATCGCTTTCGCGGCGCCGACTATCGCGCCGTGATCGTCGAGGGGGTAGGCTGAGCCGATCGTTGTAGGCTTCTTGTAAGGGAAAAGTACGCGGATGAAGATCCATGGGGCCACGCTCATACCGCTTCTGGCGGTCCTCGTTTTGCCGCGGTCGCTTTACGCCGCGCCTCAGTTGGCGACAGAACCACAGCGGCTGGTGATCACCGGGCGAGACTACCGCGTGACGGTCGGCCGTTATCGGGGCGAGTTGCGACTGGAAGTGCACGATGCGGCGGGGCGGTGGCGGGCGATCACCAGCAAGCGCGAGTCGCAAGCGGAGTTCGCGGTGGTCGACACGGCAGGCGTCCATAGCGGCTTGGGTGGCCCGGTGCGGCTGCGGCAGGCAAGGATCGGCGATGCAATTGTCCTGGGATTGACGAGCGTGCTGCCGGCTGTCGCGCCTACGATCGCCTCGGCCGACTTTGTTTGTGCGGATGAGGGCCTTTTGATCCGCTTCTCGCCGCGGAGCAATTCCCATGGCAAGACGGCATGCTGGGCCGTGCCGCGGATGGCGCTCGACGATAAGCTGATCGACGCCTACGCCTACTGGCGCGCGGCCGACGCGTTGCGCTGCGGCCCCATCGCAGCGCTCGGTGCCCCGAGCGGCTATGCCGGCGTTTCGGCCTGGGGTAACCAGGGCGACACCGCCAGGCGGCTGAGCGCGCGGCATCCGGCGATCATCGCCCGGAGCGAATCGGCAGGGCTGGCCCTGGGGGTGGTCTTTCTGGATTACGAGACCCGCTGGGCCCAAGCACATTCGTTTCTGCAGCGACAGGCTCCCAACTTTCTCTATTTCTATCCGGCGATCGTCGATGGGGAGGTTGCCGGCCGGGGAAGCTGGGCGTGGCTCGCGCCATTGCCGGTCGATGCGGCTGCCGCGGGACGGCAGGTCGAGCGATTGCTGGAAACGGGCACACGGCTGACGGCCGGTTTTCGGTCGATCGCCGCGGAGCCCGACGAGTCGTGGAGCCGGGCGCTGCCCGACTTTCCTGCCGCGCTGCGCCACGCGCGGCCCGTGGACGACGTTCGCGAGGCAGTAGTCTACACGATGAACGAGATGATCTTCTCCGACGACGGCATGGCGTTGGCGCGGAAGACCGGCTCCGACGTGCTGATCCGTGGATGGTTCAAATGGAATAATGCCCCGGACTTCGCGAAGCTCGCTCCTTTGGTTCCCCAGGCGCACGCGATGGGGGCGTTGATGGGCGGCGGGATCACCTGCAGCGCCCTCTACCACGGTGAGAATGGCCTGACCGAGGGGCAAGTGCTCGACATGGCCACGCGGGGCCCCGCGGGACAACTCGTCGACGCCTGGAAGACGCCGCACTGCCGCCACGGCACGCTCTCGAATCCCGTATATCTGGAATACCTGCTTTCCTGGTGCAAACGGGAAATCGATGCCGGGGCCGACTACCTCTTCATGGATGAAATCAATGCGGCATTGCAGTCCGACGAAGGCTTCGACGACTATTCCATCGCCGACTTCCGCCAATTCCTGCTGCGGCAGTTCGGCAAACAGGGCTGGACGCCGGACGACGCCCGCTGGCGGAAGTCGTTCAAGGTCGACCTGAACGATCGCAACGTCGCGTCCGACGCAACCATGGATACGTTCCAATATCGGGCGTATCTGCAGAGCCTTGGGCTGGCCACGAAGCCGTACGCGGCCGACAATCCGCTGGCCTCGCAATGGCAGGCTTTCCGCGACGAGCGCGACGACCGGGCTTGGAAGTGGCTGACCGACGCGATCCACGCTCATGCGGCCGCCAAAGGCCGCAGGGTGCTGGTCAGCGGCAACGGCCTGGCCCGCTATGTGGATCTCCAGGTTTTGGGCGTGTGGGACAAATGGCAAACCGCCGCCGGCCGGATCGATCTTTCGGAAAACCAGATCGAGGAGTGGGGCTCGACCGTGGCCGCGGGTTGGGGCCTGGCGGGGAAGCGGGTTCCGGTGGTCTTCTTTCATGATTGGGGCTTCGGCGGTTTCCCCTGGATGGAAGTGTCGCCGGAAGACCGGCAGCTTTGGATACGGGTCCGCGGCGCGGAGATTTACGCCGCGGGCGGGTTTTTCGCGTTTCCTGTGCACGGTCCGCTCGGCAACGACGCGCGACAGGATGGCACGCTCGCCGAGATTGCTCGGCAAAGCGCCTTCTACCACCAGCACAAAGCCATCTACCTCGGCGCACGGCTTGTGGGCTTTGAGCCGTTGGAAAGCGACCAGCCGGGGCTTAGCCTGGCCCTTTGGCGCTGCCAGTCGCCGCCGAGCCTGATGCTGCACGTGATCAATCGCCATGCTGAGGATGGGAAGCTCCGCCGCCGGAAGCCGGTCAACGTGCGGATTCCCGTGGCGCAGCGGCCGAAAGCGGTGCGCGTGGTGTCGCCGGACTGGGCGGGCGAGAAGACGGGAGAGACGGTAGTCCGCGACGGCCGGCTGACGGTCAGCATACCGGAAGTGGAAGCCTACAGCGTGGCGATCCTGGATTACGACTGCTTGCCGGAAGTCGCGCTCGCCGGGCGGCGAATCGTTCCTTCGCGGCAATGGGCACGGCCGGCCCAAAATGAGTTTATCGTTCAGAAGGGGGGCTTGGTGCGCGATCCGTGGGCGCTGCCGGGCATGCTCCAGGGAAACTTGCACAAGGATCTGCGCAACCCACCGACGTTCGTGGTCAACATGCCTCGCGGGGGCGCTTTGCGCGTCCACGTCCGTGCGGTGGCCATTCCAGGCGCCCGGCTCCAATGGCAGGTGGACGGCCAAATCGTAAAGACCATCGACCTGCCCGACCGCGACGGCAAGAACGATTCCCAGGCGCGAGAGTATGACCAAACCTACGACCTGTCCATACCCCCGGGCCGGCACCGGCTCACGCTGGACAACCGCGGCGGCGACTGGGCTTCGATCGGCTGGTATGCCGTTGCGGGTGAAACGCAAGATCCGTAACGAGGCCCGGCCAGCAGACACGAATCGGCGCGTCGACTGGAACGCCGCAAGCTGCTCTGTTAGTATTGGAGGATGGTTACCACTCGGGGCGTATCCGAGCGGAACCTGGATGGAAAATCCCGGCCAGAGCAGGAAAGTCGCATGAAAGTCAGCAGCGCCGTTTTGTCGATCTCCGTGGCCGCATGGATCGGCGCGGCGGGAATTGCGCCGGCCGCCGTCGAGACCACGCAGTCGACCAAGGTCGACCGCGGTTGGCCGCAATGGCGAGGTCCCTTTTTCAACGGCTCGACCGACCAGCGGGGTTTGCCTTCTCGTTGGAGCACCACGGAGAACATCGCCTGGAGCGCCGATTTGCCGGGCGAGGCCGCATCGACGCCGGTCGTGGCCGGGCAGCGGGTCTTCCTTTCCGGCGTCAACCCGGCCAAAGACGTGCTCCAGGCCATGGGCTTCGACCGCAGCAACGGAAAACTGCTCTGGAGCCACGACGTGGCCAAGGGAATCCGTCAAGACGCGCGCAGCACCTACGCATCCGCGTCGCCCGTGACCGACGGCAAGATCGCCATCTTTTTCTACGGCAACGGCGACCTGGTGTGTTTCGACGCGGACGGCAACCGCCGCTGGGCCCGCAACGTGCAAAAGGATTTCGGGCCGTTCGCCTTCAACTGGACGTTCAGCAGCAGCCCTGTGCTCTACGGGGGCAAGCTCTATCTGCAAGTGCTGCAGCGCGACGTGCCCGTAAGAGACCGCGGCCTGAAAGACCGCGAGAACCAGTCTTACCTGCTGGCGATGGAGCCGGACACCGGCAAGACGATCTGGCGCGTCGTCCGACCCAGCCAGGCCGTGAAAGAATCGCGGGAAGCGTTCAGCACGCCGATGCCTTTCGAGCACCAAGGACGCAAAGAGCTATTGATTGCCGGCGGCGACACGATCAGCGGGCATGATCCGGGCACCGGCCGGTTGTTGTGGCAGTGGGGCACCTGGAACCCCAAACGCATCCCGCATTGGCGTCTGGTCACGTCGCCGATCGCCGGCGACGGGATCGTGTTGGCTTGTGCTCCGAAACGCGATCCGATCTATGCCATCAAGGCGGGCGGGTCGGGCGTGCTCGACGATCGCGCCCTGGCCTGGATCAGCCGGGAAACCAAAGAGCTGACGTCCGACGTGCCCACGCCCGCCTTCTACGACGGCGATTTCTTCGTGCTCAGCGATCTGCGCAAGTGCCTTTCGCGCGTGGAACCGAAGACGGGCAAGATCAAGTGGAGCGTTGCCACGCCCTCGAAGGCCAAGTACGAAGCCTCGCCGCTGGCGGCCGACGGCAAGATCTACATCCTCAGTTTCACCGGCGATGCGGCCGTAATCGATGCGGCCCACGGCAAGACGCTGTACAAGGTCTCGATGGACAAACCGGTCGACGACGAGGTGGTCCGCGCTTCGATTGTGGCCGCCTACGGCCAGTTGTTCATTCGCACCACGCGCAAATTGTATTGCGTGGGCAAATGAACGCCCCGCGTTGCCGCCGGGGATTCGGGCAGGGCTGATACCGGCAACAGGTGGTACGCCCGGTTGAAGGCCGCCGGTGATCTTTCGGGCTGAAACAAGCGAAATGGCCGCGCCCCAAAGTGTCCAGTCCGGAAAGAAGTCGGCCGCGAATGCGACTGGGGCGACAAAACGGCCGATTCCGCCGCGATTCGCGGTCAAAAGCCGGCGGACGGCCCGCTTTCGGGAAAAGTTGCAATCGACGATTGATTCGGCCGGCGAACGCGCAATAATCGTGCTGGAGAGAGAAACGCGGGTGCGAAAGTATCAGGCAGCTTTCTCTAAAGACGAGGCCCACTCCCGACGGGATCTGGCGAAAGTCAGGACCTGCACGTCGAGTGGGCCTTGCCGTTTCTTGCGATGGGGGCGGTCGCCATAATACGGCGGCAGTCGTGAATTACATCTCCACGAAGGAAAAGTCGCTGAAGATCACCATTTTCAACAGTGGCTTGCCGAGCATGGCGTTCGTCTTTTCGAAGATCGTCGATTTGAGCAAGCGCAGGCCGGCATCGCTCAGATCGTTCACGTCGGCCCCGCGCAAGGTTACAATCACGGCTTCGCGAAAGCGGTGCTGGGCGTCTTTCATGCGGGCGGCGAATTCCGGCCCGTCTTCCGGGGCCACGGTGCCAAACAGATGCAGCGCAAGCCGCAACGTGCTGTTGGACGTTGGCTGGAACGAGGTCACGGTGAACTCACCCAAGTCGACCTCCGTCTCGTCGGTGGGGGAAGGTTTGGAAGTTGAGCTTTGCGCGGCACTGCCCGGCTGCGTTATGGGCGGAAGTTCCTCCCGGCAACCGCTCGACAGCGAGAGGCCCACGACGCAGAGGGACAAAACGAGCCAGGTCCGCGGCAATGGTCGGTTCCAAAGGGAGAAACGACGACGAACGTGGTTTCTGTCGCGACCGTGGTTCCGTGGGTTAAACATGGAGGTTCTCCACAAGCTTGAAATTCTCTTGCTGGTGGACTGACCGGACAATGTGCATAGCGTGTTCCTGCTCCAGTGCTGGCCGCTGATTGGAAAACCGGTCGTCGGTGGACGTTCACGGCGTCGCTTCGTTCGTAGTCGGAATCGCGAAAGTCCCGCGCGGAGCAAATCGACACGCGCACATGGCAACGCCCCGCTTGTTCGACACGGGTGAAGATCCCCGCGTGCTCGCCCTGATTTATGACAGGCAAGTCGCCGGAACAGCTCATGCCATGCTACACCGCTTCGGCGACAAGCAGCCCTTCCCGCTGTTCCAGCATGTCGGCGGGCTGACCCTGGACGCCCGGGTCCCTGACAAAGGAAAACGGATCCTCGTCGGTCAGCGAGTCGCCGAAGCTGATGCCCAACGCTCGGGCCGCTTGCACGGCGGCGCTGTTCGGGTCGACGCTCGATAATTCGTTGACCGCATCGCTGATTCGCACGTCGTGGATCAACGGCGGATGGTAACAGACCATCTTTCCGAAGTGGCCCTGAACGACCAGCCGCACGGCATGGGCGCCGAATTGGGTGGCCAACACCCGGTCGAAGGTCGTCGGCGGACCGCCCCGCTGCAAGTGGCCCAGCACGACGACCCGCGTTTCCCGCAACAGCCGTTTTTCGATTTCCTCTCCCACGAGGTTGCCGATCCCTCCCAAACGCGTCTGCCGATCGTGCTTTTCCGCTTCCCGCGTGACGAGCGCGCCATCGGGCGACTGGGCCCCCTCGGCGACGACGATCAGCGTGAAGTTCTTGCCGCGGCTCTCGCGTTCGAGGATCTTGCGGCACACGCTTTCAAAGGTCCAGGGGATTTCGGGAATGAGGATCACGTCGCCGCCGCCGGCGATGCCGGCGTGCAACGCGATCCAGCCGGCATGTCGACCCATCACCTCCAGCACCATCGTTCGTCCATGGCTGGCGGCCGTGGTGTGCAGCCGATCCAGCGCGTCGGTGGCGCAGGCCACGGCGCTGTCGAAGCCGAACGTGAATGCCGTGGCCGACAGATCGTTGTCGATGGTTTTGGGCACTCCGACCACCGGAATGCCGTATTCGTGCAGTTGTTGGGCGATGGCCAGCGAGCCGTCGCCGCCGACGCAGATCAGCCCGCAAAGTCCCAATTGCTCGATCGTCGTTTGCACGCCGGCGAGCAGTTCCTCGGGAATTTCCACCCGTTTCGAGATCCCCGCTCGCGCGGTAAAGCGGCCCTTATTGGTCGAGCCCAGGATGGTGCCGCCCTGATGGAGAATGCCGCTGGTGTTCTTGCGGTTCAAGGGCTTGTAGGCGACCGGGTCCACCAGGCCCTCGAAACCGTTGAGAAACCCGACCGTGTCGTAGCCCAAGCGGTCGGCACTTTTCACGGCCCCGCGGATCACGGCGTTCAATCCCGGGCAGTCACCGCCGCCGGTGAGAATTCCAATGCGTTTGATCTTCTTTGACATGGCCAGGGCCCTCTCGATCTAACCGTTTTGCGTGAATGTGGACGCCGCCGACGCGGCATGCACGCCGCGCATGCACGCGGTATTCTTACAAGGGTAGCTTGCGGGAAGGCGGCGCGCGGCGGTTCTCGCAGTTCCAGAGAACATTGTGGGCAGTTGAGACGCCCGGGCGGCTTGCACATCCAACCATTGTTTGGATTGGTGTCTTCCCGCGGGCGGAATATACCCCGAATGACGGGGTGGTTATGGCAAAGTGGTTCGTGGGTGCTCCTTTGCGATGCACGATCAGCAGTCCGCATCAAGTGTTCCACGGTCGGCCGAGATGGAATACGACTTCGCAATCGTCGGAGGCTGTTGCAGAGAAGGTGCTTACGATCGGCCGAAAAATAACTTCCCGATTTCCGTAGCCCAGGCATTTATGCCTGGGACCATGGCGCTGCCCAAATACCAACCCCGATTTCCCCGGTCCGCCCTCGGCGGATCGGGGAAATCGGGCTCGCAGCGTGAGCGATTTGCGCCCCAGGCATAAATGCCTGGGCTACGGAAAAGGAAGCAAAACCGGGAAGTTATTCCTCGCCGGGAACTTACGATCGGAAAAGCAGTTCTCCTGCACAATTGCCAGGAAAACTTGACGTCACACCCCTGCGGAACCTCTAATAGGCACGGGCAGGGTCTGGCTGTTCGCTTTGTGAACACGGCGGGTCGCGCAATCCAACGAGAGAGGAGTACCGAAAGATGATCAACCCCAGGCTCGGAACCGTGGCGCTCTTGGCGTTTCTCACTCCGGCACCACTTTTCGCGGCGGCGGGTCCGCTGGCGATTTCCGTCGATAAAAAAACGCAGAGCTACACGATCAGCGAGCAGGGTCAGCCGGTCTTGACCTATCGCTTCGGCGAGGTTCCGCTCCCGGCCGGGGCCAAGGCGAGTCATTTCAGCAAGCGTGACAAGCCTTACGACGGCGCCTACTTTACCGACGGAAGCCGCTACGGAGGCGAGCGGAGCGACTACATCTATCCGCTCTACGGATTCCACGGCGAACCGCTCACGGCCGACTACCCGAAAGATCATCCGCATCACCGAAGTCTCTGGTGGAGCTGGTGCGAGGTCCGCCACAACGACAAGATCGGCGACATTTGGGCCGTCTGTAAAATCCGCGCTTACCCGGTCAAAATCACGAAAATGGAAGCCCGCGCCGATGAGGCCGTGCTTGAGGCGGTGAACGCCTGGCGGTACGACGATGAGCCGGCCGCGGTGGTGAACGAGACGGTGACGATTCGCGCCTTCAAGACCGCAGAAATGCAGGGAGCCCGGAGCCGCGCGGTCGACGTCGATGTCAGGCTCGAGGCGTTGGTCGACGGCCTGGCGATTGCCGGCCGCCAGAAAGTCGATTACGGCGGCTACGGCGGAATGACGGTGCGGTTGAATCCGCAGGTGAAGGAGTTTTCCATGCGTGCCGTGCATCCGCATCCGGACAAATGGCGGGGTGACGATCTTGCGATCGTTGAGAGGGTGACCGATCGGGCAGCGCTGGGCGATGCCGCCTGGATGGCGCTTTACGGCAAGTACCCGAGAGCCGGCGTGGCGACGCCCGACTTCACGACGGTGATGATGTTCGAGTCGAAGGCTACGCCGCTGTTTCCCAACAATTTCCGCTATTACGGCTCGACCTGCATCTCGTTGGCCTTTCCGGGGCGGACGATTCTCCCGTTGGCCAAGGGCAAGCCGCTCGACTACAGAACCCGCTTTGTGATTTGTGAGGGGAAAACGACCATCGAGCAGGAAAAGGCGACCTGGCAGGCGTATCAGCGATAGCCGTACGATTGGAGCGCCGGGCGCCGCGGGCTTGCCCGTGCCGGTGTATCCGCGGATGCGGATTTCGGGGCCGCAAGAGGATGCCAGAAGGGCACGCGATAGTCGTGGCTGCGATGCGTTCGGGCCGCCCATCACGCTACGCGTCGCCACTGCCGCCGGTCGCTGGCCGCAATCTACCGGGTTCCGGGATCGGTTCTGAAGCTGATGAGATCTGCACATGAGAAAGCTGCTCGCGGTGGTTCCGTGGTGTGTTTGGGCTGTGATCGTCGCGGGGGTGGCGTCGGGCGGCGCCGTCGCGGGCGAGGTCGTGTTTCAAGCTGATTTTCACGAGCCGGCGGGACGCGCCCTTTGGCAGCCGGCGGAAGACGTTCACGTGCACACGGCCGCCGGCCCGGGCGGCGCGGCGGCGCTTGTGGTCGAACAACCGAAGACGGAAGGCCCCGGTAGCCCCAACGTGGAAGCCGTCTTGCCGTTGGAGAAGATCCGCGGCACCCGCGTGCTGGTCGAGGCACGAGTCGAGGCCCAGGACGTCGCAAAGCCGCCGCAGCCCTACAACGGCGTGAAGGTGATGCTGCACAGCGAGTCGCCCGGCGGGCCGGATTGGACCCAGCAGGACAACGTTTACGGCACGTTCGATTGGAAGCGGATCTGTTTCACGACCGTGGTGCCCAGCGACGCGAGCGACGCCCGGCTGGTGCTCGGCCTGGAGGCGACGACCGGCCGGGCCGGCTTCGCCGATGTCAGGGTGAGCGTGATCGGCCGCCGCCGCAAGCCGCCGGCGGCGCCTGCGGCCACGGGCGACAAACGGTACGAGCCACGGTTTCGCGGGACGATGATCGACACGCAGATTTCGGCCGACGATCTCCGCGCGCTCGGTGCCTGGAAGGCGAATCACGTCCGCTGGCAACTGACCTGGGACGGCTTCCCGCGGAGTCCGGCCGACAAGGGCGACCGGGCCGCCTACGACGCCTGGCTCACGGCGGCGTTGGCCCACCTGGACCGTCTGCTGCCGCTGTGCCGGGAGCTGGGTCTGCGGGTGGTTGTCGATCTGCACACTCCGCCCGGCGGCCGCACGGAATCGTCCGAGTGCCGGCTCTTTCGGGAAAAGCGGTTCCAGGACGCGCTGCTCGCCGTCTGGGAGAAAATTGCCCGTCGCTATCGCGATAACCCGGCCGTTTGGGGCTACGACCTTTTGAACGAGCCGGTCGAGGGCGAGGTTTCCGCGGGCCTGCGCGACTGGCACTCTCTCTGCGAAGAGACGGCCCGGCGAGTGCGGGCGATCGATCCCGCGCGCGCGATCATCGTCGAGCCCGCCCCGTGGGCCAGCCCCTCGGCGCTCGATTGGTTCGAGCCGATCCGCGTGCCGGGCGTGGTGTATAGCGTGCACATGTACGAGCCGATGGCCTTCACGCATCAGGGCGTGTACGGTGCGGCGACGGGCGTCGCCTATCCGGGCCAGATCGGCGACCGGCTGTGGAACCGCGCCGAGCTCGCACGGGTGCTCAAGCCGGTGGTCGAGTTTCAACGCGACTACGGCGCACGCATCTACATCGGCGAGTTCAGCGCCATCCGTTGGGCGCCGGGCGGAAGCGCGTGCAACTATCTGCGCGACGCGATCGAGCTGTTCGAAGAGCAGGGTTGGGACTGGGCCTACCATGCGTTTCGCGAGTGGGACGGCTGGAGCGTCGAGCACGGCCCCGATCCGCAGGACCATCGCCCGACGGCCGCGCCGGGCGACCGGCAACGGCTGTTGCGGGCCTGGTTCGAAAAGAACGTCCGCTAGCGAATGCGGCAGTAATGAGCCACACCAGCACCACGCCCAAAGTCAATACCTTTCTCCTCGGGGAACGACGTTTCAGATCCATCAGCCGCAATTATAATTGTGAGGCGCACCGCGTTACAAACGCTTGGTTAGATCGGGCGCTCGGAAGGACGTTCGGGCCAGGCTCCTCCGTTAAAGCCCGATTCCCAAAAAGGTATAGGTATTCGGGGCAACCAAGCCCGACCCGCATCGGCAGTGCCACCCGTCGCGGGTGGCACTGCCGCCGCCCGTCGGGAAGTGGAAAGATGCCGGTAACACCCGCCCGCATATAAGGAGCGTGCCGGGCCGCCGTGGTTGTGGGGCTAGCCGCCCGCGGAGGCGACGGACTCCAGGCCCGCGCGAATTTGCTGTGCTAGGACGGAGGCCCCCATATCCATAGCTGCCGCCTGGATGAAGGCACCGACGAGAACTGGGTTCTTCTTGGCGTACCCTTCACCGAAAGCATTGTCGATGGATTCGATAGCTTTGCGAAGGTACGTGTTTGCCGTCATGGGAGCCTGCTCCATAAGGAAATGGAAGTCGGCGGAGATTTCTTGCATACTCGAACCCTTGTGAAACTAGCCCGTCGTCGCCGACCGGTAAATCACTGCGCGGCGGGTGTCGCCGGCGCCTCGCCATTGCTGCCGCGTTATCAATGCACGTTCGGCCGCACCGGTGCGGGTAGGACCTTGGGCGCAACACGCTTGCGCATACCATCCGACACGGTCCTTGCGGCACAGCTCTGGAACGAATGCCTCCGCTCGATTCATGGTCGCAACAGACGTCCGGAGGAGCACGGACAAGCCCGTGGCGCCCGCCGCCGCCGCCCGTCGAGCACTTGCGAGATGCCGGTTCCACCCGCCGCGGTTTGCCGGATGACCTCACTAATCCCCGGTGAGGTCACGGACACAGCGGTGCCAATGGTCGATGAGATCCTTGCCCTTGTTCATCCCGTAATCTTTCGGGTCGACGCCAATCTTCTTGAGGGTCTCGTCTGCTTCCTTGTCGGACATCGACTCGAGCAACAAGAGCAAACCCTGGAGAACGTTGGGCTTCTTAGCCATCGGAAATCCTCCTTCATCCTCTCGTAGTAGCCGCTTCCCGAACATCGGTGGAGCAAATAGATGTTTTTAGCGCGCGTCCGTGAATGGTGGCGGACTTCGGCCCCGGACGGTCGATCTTTGACACTCCCACGGAAAATTGTTATTTTCCTTATGGATGGTGGACGAGTCAATCCCCCCCGCGCGCGTCCATCCGGCACACCGACGCGGGCCGCGCGACGGCGTCTCAGCCCCCGTTAGGCGTTGCATGCGCTGTGTGCGAAGGTCCGAGTCGGCGGGCCCACGTAACGAATCACCGGAAAATCGTGTTGCAACGCCCGGGTACGCACATCGTGGGCATGTGGCCGTTCCGGTCGTAGGATGGGCTGGATATGGCATTGCGGGGCACGGATTTTCCCTTTCTCCGGGCGATCCGCTTTCACAGCGGTCACGAGAGGCCACCCGGAGTGGCCAGGGCCGACAACCGCCCCGAGAAATCCGGACGCCAAGACGCCATAACTCATTGGCGTAACATAAGATACGACAATATCGACAGGAAAAACGGTTGGGGGGCAGTCCTCGCGCCAGCGGGCAAGAAAACGACCGCCCCAATCTCCACGAAGAGCCCGGGGGGGGTGACAAGTGTTTTTGGCGACGTCGGGGCATAAGGCCGTCATCCAGAGCGCAGCGAAGGATCTCCGTCGCGTGGCAGAACAGCGCGGGTTCTTCGCTGCGCTCAGAATGACAGAGTGGAGGGGATTGCCAAAAAATATTGCCATACCCGAGTCCGGTTCTAACTGGACATCCTGGGGGGCGTTGTGGTAGTTTGTTTTAAGGCTACGCGCACCGGCATAATAGCCAGGTGCGGACAGCGTCGGGCCGGGGCTCGCACACTGAGGGATTGCCTGCCTAAGCGGCGGACAGATCGCCAACTTTGCTCGGAGGTGAAGAAGCATGCTGAAGACGACATGGGTAGTTGGCGTGGTCCTCATGGCCGGCGTCAGTTATGCCGCCAGACCGAAGTCAACGACGAACATCTTCGAAACCCCGGGCCGGCTGAACACGGATTGTCCGATCGACAAGATCGTCTTCCAAGAGCTGCTCGCGCAGAATATCCATCCTGCGTACTGCTCCGACGCGGTGTTTCTCCGCCGGGCCTATCTCGACGTGATCGGCACGCTGCCCACGGCGAAAGAGGCCCGCGATTTTCTCGCCGACAGGGACTCGAAGAACAAGCGCCGGCTATTGGTCGACCGGCTGCTGGAACGGGACGAATTCGCCGATTACTGGTCGATGAGGTGGAGCGACGTGCTGCGGATCAAGGCCGAGTTCCCCGTGAATCTATGGCCCAACGCGGCCCAGGCCTATCACCGCTGGGTCCACAGTTCGATCGCCGCCAACAAGACGTACGACAAGTTCGTGCGGGAACTGCTCACCGCAAGCGGCAGCAACTTCCGCGTCGGCCCGGTCAACTTCTACCGGGCCATCCCGAACCGGACGCCCGACGGCATCACCGCGGCCGTGGCCGTGACGTTGATGGGTTCGCGGGCCGAGGCGTGGCCGGCGGAGCGACGGGCGGGCATGGCGGCCTTCTTTTCGCAGGTCGGCTACAAGCCCACGGCCGAGTGGAAAGAGGAAATCGTCTTCTGGGATCCCTACCACCTGAGCAAGATTCCCGGCAACGCGGTGCCGGGCAAAGCGGCGCTGGTGCCGCCGCCGCCCACGGCCGCTAAGCCCGCGGCCGCCGCGCCGCCGCAAGCGGTCGCGTTGACGTCGCTGGCGCCGCTGAAGGCCGTGTTTCCCGACGGCACCGAGGTCACGATCGCGGCGGACCGCGATCCGCGCGACGTCTTCGCCGATTGGCTCATCCGCCCGGAGAACCCCTGGTTCGCCAAGTGCGTTGTCAACCGCATCTGGGCCTGGCTGCTGGGACGCGGCATTATCCACGAGCCGGACGACATCCGCGACGACAACCCGCCGATCTATCCCGCGTTGCTGGCCTACCTGGAAAAGGAGTTCGTCGCCAGCGGCTACAACACGAAGTCGGTCATGCGGCTGATCCTGAACTCCAGGACGTACCAATCGTCGTCGGTGCTGCGAAACAAGAACCCCAAGGCGGAGACCTACTTCGGGCGGTACCTGGTGCGGCGTCTGGACGCCGAGGTGCTGATCGACGCCATCAACAAGGTCACCGGCACAACGGACCTTTATACCAGCGCGATCCCGGAGCCGTTCACCTACATTCCGGCCAACATGCCGGCCATTGCCATCGCCGACGGCAGCATTACGAGCCCCTTCCTGGCCTTGTTCGGCCGGTCGGCGCGGGCCACGGGCCTGCTGAACGAGCGCTCGGCCAAGCCGCTTCCGGGCCATTGGCTGCACATGCTGAATTCCAGTCACATCCAGAACAAGCTCGAGTCGGGCACGTGGATGAAGACGTTGACCGGCAGCGGCGATCGGCCGCTGAAAGAAATCATCAACGAGTTGTACCTCACGATTCTTTCGCGTTACCCGACTTCGGACGAAATGCGGTCCATCATGGAGTATTTGTTTCTCACCGCCGGCGAGAAGGCTCCGACCGCGGGCGGCAAGTACGTCAGGACCACCGTGCCCGAGCTAAGCGCTGCGCAAAAGCGCGACAACTCGATCGACATCGCTTGGGCCTTGATCAACAGCACCGAGTTTCTCTATCGGCACTAGGACGTGTTTCAAGAGCCCCGTGCAGTTCGCAAGACGGCACCGCAAAGGGCTTTGAAACAAGGTCTCAATCCAATCACGGATCGAACAAGGAGAACCAATCGTGAAAGAGCACTACGACGAAGCGGCGAGGATTTCCCGACGCGAGGCGATTTGCCGGGGTCTCACGGGCGCGGCAACCCTGGCCGTGGGCGGCCATCTCGGCTCCGAGGCCTTGGCGGCGATGCACGCGCCAGCGGGCAAACGCGGCGCCACGGCCGGCAAGCGCGCCGCGCCGGCCGCCAAGCACGCGGCGACGGACGCCAAAGCCAAGTCGGTGATCCAGATCTTCCTGTGGGGCGGCATGTCGCACAACGACACCTGGGATCCCAAGCCCGAGTCGGGCCGCGAATACATGGGCGAGCTCAGCGGAACGGTCGAGACCAACGTAAGCGGCATCCGGCTGGGCGGCCTGTTTCCCTTGCTGGCCAAGCAGGCCGACAAGTTCTCGCTGATCCGCAGCATGACCCACCGGAACTTCGGGCACGAAACCGCGGCCTACCTGATGCAGACGGGACACGCGCCGGGCGAGCGGATTTCGTATCCGAGCGTGGGGGCGATCTTCGCGCTGGCGAAGAGCGAAACGTACGACGGCTTGATTCCGCCCTACGTGGTGCTGACCTCGCCGCAAGGGCGGTTCTCCGAAGAGGGCTTCCTGGGGCCGAAGTACAAGCCGTTCGCCACCGGCGGCGACCCGAACAGCCCGCGCTTCGAGGTCGAAGGCATCGTGGCCCGCGGCATTACCGACGATCGGCAGAGGGGCCGCCGCCACTTGTTGACCGAGCTGGACTCGTTGGGCCACGCGCTGAAGTTCAACGAGCAAATCATCGACACCCAAGAGGCCAAGGACGCAGCCTACGAGTTGATCCTGGGCAAGGGCAAAGACGTCTTCGACCTTGCCAAGGAAAAGCCCGAATTGCGGGAGCGGTACGGGAAGAACACGTTCGGGCAGGAGTGCCTCGTGGCGCGGCGGCTGGTCGAGGAAGGCGTCCCGTACATCGTCATCAACTACCCGGCCGGCTGGGACACTCACAAGGACCACTTCCCGACGATGCGGCGGCAGTGTCCGCAGTTGGACCAGGGCCTGGCCATGCTGCTACAGGACCTGCAGGACCACGGATTGCTGGAGAGCACGCTGGTCTGGTGCACCGGCGAGTTCGGTCGCGGTCCGAAGGTGGATTGGCAGCCGCCCTGGAACGGCGGCCGCAACCACTATGGCAACGTGTTCAGCGTGCTGGTGGCGGGAGGCGGATTCAAGGGGGGGCAGGTGGTCGGCTCCTCCGATGCGAAGGCCGAAGAGGTCAAGGACCGGCCCGTCTATCCGGTCGACCTGTTGGGCAGCATCTACAAGCTGGCCGGCATCGACGCCAAAGCGAAACTGCCGCATCCGATGGGCCTCGATGCCTTCGTGCTGCCCGGCGCTGCGGAGAACGTGAAGTCGGCCGGCCTTTTGACCGAGATCATGTAAACGGAAGCGGAATTGGGAGTTACGAATCAGACGGCGAGAACGACCCGCGATACGGATAATGATCGGCGCAACGCGGACTCGTGATTTCATCGGCACATGCGATAACCCCTGATCCCTGAATCCTAATCCCCAACCTCCAATCCCCAATCCCCGATCCCTAACCCTTCCCCTGGAACCGTTTATGAACAACGTTCATCGATGCGCGGCCCTGGCCATGGCTGCGGTACTGGCCGCAGCCTCGTCGGCAACCGCCCAGGTCCGACCCTACATCGGATACGTCTATCCCGCGGGCGGTCAACAAGGCACGACGTTCCGCGTCAAGCTGGGGGGGCAAAACCTCGACGGCGCCAACGATGTCATCGTGGCCGGGAACGGAGTGAGCGGAAAAGTCGTGCAGTATTTACGGAAGATCGGCCCCCAGGAGATCACCCTCCTCAACGAACAACTCGAGGTGTTGAAAAAGGGGGTGCCGCCGAAGACTTGGGACCAGCTCACGCAAGCCACCCAGGGGTCCGCCGGGATGATGGGCTCGGAAATCGGCATGCTGAGCCCGGAAATGATGTCGCGCATGCATACCGACGATCGCACGTCGGTGGCCTCGGCGGTGATCGTGGAGAGCTTGGGTATCGACGCGAATATCGTTAACCTGGTCACCAAGATTCGCACCCGGCTGGCCGAATATGTGCTGCGGCCGTCGACCGCGTCGTTGGCCAGCCTGGTGATCGGCGAGATCACCATTGCCCCCGACGCCGCGCCGGGCGAACGCGAGTTGCGGATCGTCGGCGCGAGCGGGGCGTCGAACCCGCTGGTTTTCTGCGTGGGGCAGGTGCCGGAAGCCAGCCGCGCGCCGATGCTCACCAGCGAGCAGCAGGTTTTGGGCAAAGAGGCCCTCGCGCTGCGAAGGCTGCGGGAGAACGACGCCGAGCGGCATATTACCGTGCCCTGCACCGTGAACGGCCAAATCGGGTCCGGCGAGGTGCACCGCTATCGCTTCAAAGCCCGCCAGAGCCAGCGGCTGGTGATCTCGGCGATTGCGCGGAAGCTGGTCCCGTTCATCGCCGACGCCGTCCCCGGCTGGTTTCAGCCCGTGCTGGCCCTCTACGACGCCGAGGGCAAGGAGGTGGCCTACAACGACGACTACCGCTTCGACCCCGATCCGGTGATCATGTTCCGGGTGCCCAAGGACGGCGAATACGTGATGGCGATCAACGACGCCATTTATCGCGGGCGAGAGGACTTCGTCTATCGCGTGACGGTCGGTGAGATGCCGTTCGTGACCAGCATTTTCCCGCTGGGAGCGCAGATCGGAACTTCGCCGTCGATCGCCATGAAGGGCTGGAACCTCGACGGGGCCCACTTGACTCTGCCGTCGGGCGACGCGCGAGCGGGGGTCTACACCCTCAAGGCGACGAATAGCGAGGGCAAGGAGTCCAACAGTATACCGTTCGCGCTGGATACGCTGCCGGAGTGTTTCGACGCGGAGCCCAACAACGACGCGGAACACGCGCAGAAAGTCGAGCTTCCCGTGATCGTCAACGGCCGCATCGATCGCCCGGACGATTGGGACGTGTTCGAGTTCACCGGCCACGCCGAGGAAACGATCGTGGCCGAGGTCAAGGCCCGGCGGCTCGGTTCCCCGCTGGACAGCGTGCTGAAGCTCACCGACGCCCACGGCACGCTGCTGGCGATCAACGACGACTACAACGACGCGGAGGCAGGAACGAACACCCACTATGCCGATTCCTATCTGATGGTCAAACTGCCCGCCGACGGCAAGTATTACCTCCACCTGGGCGACATTACCCGCAACGGCGGAGAGGAATATGGCTACCGTCTGCGGATCAGCGAACCGCGGCCGGACTTTGCGTTGCGGGTGGTGCCGTCGAGCGTCTTTCTGCGGGAAGGGGTCAGCAATAACGTGAGCGTCTACGTCGACCGCAAAGACGGTTTCACGGGCTGGATCAAGGTCTATCTGAAGGACCCGCCGACGGGAATCTGGCCCGCCGCCGCGTTCCTCGAAGGAAGGGACCCCGTCGCGCAGCTCTCGATCAGGGCCGACTCGGACGCGAAGACCGGGCCGCTCGACCTGGTGGTCGAGGGCAATGCGGTCGCCGGCTCGCATAAGGTCTTCCGCAAGGCGGTGCCGGCGGAGGACCGCATGCAGGCGTTCCTGTGGCGGCATCTCGTGCCGGCCAAGGACCTGAAGGGTTTCGTCGTCGACCCCACGGTCAGCGACTTGAAGGCTCGCACCAAACACGATGTCAGCGCGGCCGCAACCATACCGATAGACCGCACGACCGGGAAGCCGAAGTTCACCAAGGCGCAAGTGGCGGGGCGATTGCGGGAACTGGATCTCTTGTTCGAGGAGGGGTTGCTTACCCCGGAGTTCTACCACGAGAGAATCGCCGAATGCGGCGTGACGGAATAGGGGCTGGCGCGAGGATCATTGCCGCGGGGGTCGATATCGCTGGAAAGGCCGCGTCCGGCATGAAGATCACATGGTTTCTCCTGTTTCTTGCCGTGGTGTGCAGCGCGTTGGGACAGGCCGCGGCTCAGCAGCGGCAGGCGGGCCGGCGCTCGCCGGCGGACGCGCTGGTCGGGCAGTGGCGTTTCGACGACTGCGACGGTAAGACCGTCCGAGACCACTCGCCATTGGGCAACCACGGCCGGATCGCGTCGGGCGAAATCCGCCGCGAGAAGAAGGGGATATCGCTGGAGCTCGACGGGCTCGACGGCTACGTGTCGATCGCCGAAAAGACGCCATTGCCGCTGGCCGGGGCCGTCAGCACAACCCTCTGGATCAAGCCGTTCAGCCTGGAAGACTTCACGCCGCTGTTCGGTATCCCGAACCCCAATGAATCGTGGACCACGCCGGTGTTCGGGATGTACGCTTCCCAGCAGCGCATCGTGTATGGCATGTGGAACAACCACGGGATGGGCAAGGTGCTCGTCGAGACCCCCAGCGACTGCCCACGGGGCGTCTGGACCTTCCTCGCGTCGACTTACGACGGCGCGATGGTGCGGTTGTATGTCGACGGCGTCCGCGTCGCCGAGAAGCCGCACGCGGGCAACCTTTGGCACACCGCGCAGCCGCTTCTGATCGGCAAGGGACTGGGCTCGAACCGGCCCTCGTTCAAGGGGCGGATCGGCGAGCTGCGGATCTACGCCCGGGGGTTGAGCGCCGCCGAAGTCCGCGCGATTTATGCGGAAACTTCGGCGGGCTATGATTTGACGCCGCCGCGACAGCCGCTCGGCAGCAAGGATCGCACGGTGATCGTCGAGACGCATGGATACAGCCCCGCCGATTCGCACTCCTGGCGGCAACAACCGACGCGGCTCTTGGAACTATTGGATGGCTATCGAGCGTCGGGCGCGGGGGTGCGGCTCGATCGTTTCGGCGGCCGCCTCGACCGTCCGCAAGAGAAGGTCACGGGCTTCTTCTACGTGAAACAAATCGGCGGTCGGCAATGGCTGATCGACCCCGAGGGGCACCGCTTCTTTCACGTGGCCATGAATGCGGTCCGCGAGCCGCGCAAGGTGGAGCGGAATTTCGGCTCGGCCGGGCAATGGGCCGAGACGCTCATGGCCGATCTGCGCGCCAACCACTTCAACGGCCTGGGCAACGGGCAGTCGAAGCCGGTCAGGGAGGTTCGCGCGCCGCTGGTTTGGGTCTTGCGCAAGGATTTCATGTTCGCGTTTGCGCGGGAGAAGAAGCTGACGGTGGCGGCGGCCGGCACGCTGGGTTTCGTCGACTCGTGCATGCCGGTCTTTCATGCCGATTTCCCGGCGTTTTGCCAGCGCTTCGGCGCCGACTTGGCCGCTACGTCGCGCGACCCGCACCTGCTGGGCATCATGACCGACAACGAGCTGCAATGCCCGGTGAACCTGTTGGATCGCTACCTGGGGCTCGACGCGAGCAACGCCGATTTACGAGCCGGGCGGGACGCGGCCGCCGCGTGGCTCACCGCCCGGAAGGGCTCGCTCGACGTAAAGGGCATTACCCGCCGTGACCGCTACGAGTTCATCGCCTTCGCCTTTGAGCGCTATTACCGGATCGTTACGAAGGTCGTGCGGAAGTACGACCCGAACCATCTGTATCTGGGCTCGCGGATCAACTACCACAGCGGCGAGTTCGACAATCCCTGGTTCTGGAAGGCGCTGGCGCCGTATCACGACGTGGTGTCGGTCAACTTCTACGGTATCTGGGGGCCGCAGCAAGAGCAGTTCGCCGAGTGGGCCCGCTGGTCTGGCCGGCCAATCCTGCTCACCGAGTGGTACGCCAAGGCGGCCGACGTGCCGGGCCTGGCGAATACTAAGGGGGCCGGCTGGCTGGTCCACACGCAAGAGGACCGCGGCCGCTATTACCAGCATTTCGCGCTCAATGCCTTGGAGATTCCCACGATCGTGGGCTGGCATTGGTTCAAGTATCTGGATGATCCGCCGGAGTCGAAATCGCTGGACTCCGCCGGCGGCGCAAACAAAGGAATGTACGACGTCGAGGGGCGGCCCTACCTGCCGCTGGTCGAGCGGGCTCGGGCCGTGAACCGCGAGGTTTATCCGCTGATCGAGTTCTTCGACGCGCGCGGCGACGGCGGCCGTTCGGGCAGCGGCGGTTGACCAATTCTGGAGCGGGTAGGACTAGCGGGTGAACGTCAATCCGGGATCGCTGGAGCTGCCGCCGGCGAGTTTGAAATTAAAGCCGCCGTCGGGCAGCGGGGTGACCTGGCCCACCATCACCGGATTGGCATCCTGCTTGAGAATCAATAGGTTGTCGGCCACCGAGTAGGCGCCGTGGAAGTTCTGCGGTTTGTTCTCCTGCGAGAACTTCCAGTCGAACGTTCCGTCCTGCCTGAGAGCCAGTTGGATGGGTTCGCTCCCGGGACGGGTCGCCGTCCAGCTTCCCACCAGGCTGGCCGCAGTGACCGGCGCGGCCGGTGTGGCGGGCGCGGCCGCATCGCTCGTGGCCGGCGTCGCGGCATCGGCGGGCGCCAGCGATGCCAGCAGTTGGGCCGACAGCCGGTCTTGGGGATTCAGACGCACGGCCGCCTTGAACCGCGCGGCCGCCTGATCGACATAGCCACAGGTCAGATAATGATACCCCAGGAGGAAATCGGCATCGCCCGCGTCGGGGTTTTGGCGGTGATATTGCTCCAGCTTGCGAAGCTGGGCCGTATAAACATCGGTGTTGGGATAGAAGCTGCTCAGCGTGGTCCAGTCCCAGCCCGGTCCCACCGCCAAGACGGCATACACGGCCGCGGCCGACTCCCGGTATTGTCCCATGGCGAAAAGCACGAGACCGCGGAACTGGTGCAGCACGGGGTCGTTGGGCAACTGGGCGATGGCCTGTTCGACCTGGGCCAACGCATTCGGATAATCGCCCTGCATAAATGCGTCGCGGGCCGCCGCCAACAGAGCCATGGCTTGATCGTTGGCCGACGGTGCCGGCTGGGCCGGCGGGGCAGCCAACACGATGGGCTGGGAGTAATCGATCACCGGGCCGCCGACTACGACCGGGGCCACATAATAAGGGTTGTAATAGGGCCAGTAGCCCCAGGACCAAGGGGTGATGGCCGTGAGCGCCGCGCCAGTGACAAAGCCCGCCGCCCACCACGTGGCCGGGCGGTTGTACCAGGGATGGGCCCAGTTCTCATGCCAGCCGCCGTGATACCAGTTGCCGTAGTTCGGACGATTCACGTTGCCGATATTGATGGGGCGGTTCACGTTGATGTTGTTGCCGCGGCCGACGATGGGCCGGTTGCCCGTGATCGGTCGATTTTCGAAGTTGGGTCGGTTCTCGAAGTTTGGTCGATTTTCGAAGTTGGGTCGGTTCTCGAAGTTCGGCCGGTTGGCGAAGTCAGGTCGATTTTCGAAATTCGGCCGATTTTCGAAGTTAGGCCTGGTTCCGGCATTCGGCCGGTCGAAGTTCGCCGGCCGAGCCACCGCGCCCTGGTTGAAGCGTTGCGCGTTGTCGCTGAAGCGCGGTGTGCTGAACGACGGGGTGTGCGAAGCGGCTGTTCGGCCCGCTCCGCCACCGCCGAAACCGCCTCCGCCGGCAAAACCGCCGCCTGCTCGGCCGCCACCACCGGCGAAGCCCCCGCCCGCTCGTCCGCCTTCCCGGCCGGCCCAGGCCGAGCTGGAAAACGGCGCCGCAACCATGGTCCCCGCCAGAACGATTCTGAGGATCGTATTCATCGCTGAGTTTCTCCTTATACACCGTGCTCGAAGCGGGATTGGCCCTTTACATGGGCGGGGGTGGTTTTCGCACAATGGGGGTTTCCTCGATGTCGGGCGTGATTTCACCGCCCACGATCCGATCATGAGATTGCCAAGTCATGCGGTCCTTACCGACCGAAGTGAGAATACTGGTTGCCGACGCGAACTTCCCGTCACGGGTCACTCCAGTCCTCTTCACGATCCACTGGTTGCCCTTCCGTGTCCAAAGCGCTTCGCCGAAACCGCCTTCCGAGTCGAACACCCAGGAGCGAATTTTTCCCTCCAGCGGGTCCCAACCGATCCGCTGCGTTCCGCTCATCAGGGGTTGCCCCGCCCTTTGCACTCTGAAATCGCTGAGGATGAACTTGTGATTGTCGGTCCAGCGATACGAGGTGGCGATCATCGCTTCCGGGCTTTCGTCGACCCAATCGCCGATCAGCCAAGCGAGGTCTTCCAGCGATTCCGCGCCCGCGGCACGCTGGTCGGGCAACTCGCGGGCGCTGGCCATTTGCCAATTGCCATCCTGTTTCACGTGGACCACGACGTAGTGGTTCTTTTCGGCCGCGGCGTTGGGTTCGTGAACCACGGTGGACACGCCGTCCTCGATGGCTACCGCGGTGCCGACGAAATGAATTCCCTCGACCGCAAACTCGATGCGACCCTGTGGATGCGCTTGGAAGGCCGCGGCGAACACCTGTTCGATGGCTTGGCGGCCTTGGGTCCGCTCGCCGTCCTCGTTCACGATCTCCGCATTGGGGGCGAACAGCGCGGCCATCGCCCGCGCGTTGTGAGCATTATATGCCTGGCCGCAAGCGGCGATCACCCGTCGAATCGCCTTCTCGTCCTCGGCCCGCGACGGGCTGGCGGGCGCGGCGGCCGCAGGCGCGGGGGAGACCGCCGGCAGCGATCCGGGATCCGTCTTCGCTTGGCCGTATACCGCGGTGGCTCCCAACGCCGAGAGCCAAAGTCCCGCCACGATGACCACCTTATGCATAGTCAGGGTCCTTTCGCACAGAGGTTCAAACCGATATTCGCCATTCTATGGCTTAGGGCCGGCATTTGGTAGGTGGGCGGCGGCCAACGCTTGCGGCAGTGGTGTGCGCAGTGGCTGGCGCCGCCGATGGCGCAAACCACGTTGGCCGAATACGTTCGGGTGTCGCGCTACGGCTACCAGCCGGGGCGTCGGGCGAGGGCTTCGTGGACCTGGAGGCGTTTTTCGCCGGACTGGGCGAAGGTGGCTTCAACGGCTACGTGGCCTACGAAATGTGTTCTCCATTGCGGGGCGGCGGTAGCGAGCAGAATCTCGACCGCATGGCCCGCACGGCTCTCGAAGTCATCCGTCGGCTCACGGTCTGAAGCGCCGCGGCGTCGCTGCGCTCAACTCCCGGCAGATTACTTGGAACCCTCCGGGCTTGCTTTTCGCGCGCCGCTAATCCTCGGCCGAGCGGAGCAATAGCGCCTGGTCCGTCGTTTGTACCGGCCGGCGCATGAGCTTGGGCTGGGCTGGGGCGTTGCCCGCATTGGGGGTCGGCATCTGGGCGTCCACCGCGACGCGCCAGCGGTGCAGCATCTGGCGCAGCTCGGCGGCCTTCGCGAGATTCTCCTGGGCGAGGTCATGCGCCTCGCCGATATCGTTCTTAAGGTTGTACAACTCGACGCGCATGTTCTCGTAGAACTCGATGAGCTTCCAATCGCCGCCGCGGACCGTTCCGAACGGCCGCACCCGGTTGCCGGCCCAGTAATGCGGGTAGTGCCAGTAGAGCGCTTCGCGGTGAAGAGAACCGCTCTGCCGGAGCAAGGGGACCAGACTGCGGCCGTCGACCGCGCCCGGGGACTTCAGGCCGGCGATTTCCAGGAGCGTGGGGAAGAAGTCGATGCTGCTGACGGGGACGGAGCAGGTCGTGCCGGGTTTCACGCTTCCGGGCCACTTGACGATCAGCGGCTCGCGGATGCCGCCTTCATAGGGATAGCCTTTGCCGGCGCGTAAGGGGGCGTTCGAGGTGGCCATGGGCCACAGCCCGCCGTTGTCCGACGTGAAGACCACCACCGTGCGCTGTTCGAGGCCCAGCGACCGCAGCTTGCGTTCGATGCGGCCCACGCTATCGTCGACGCTTTCGATCATCGCCGCGTAGGTGGGATTGTTCTGCCCGCCGCAGGGCGGCTTGGCCTTGTACTTCGCCAGGATCGCCGGCTTGGCCTGCAAAGGCATGTGCACCGCGTAGTGGGGGAAGTAGAGGAAGAACGGCCGGTCTTTGCTCTGCTCGATGAATCGCTCCGCTTCGTCGGTCAAGCGGTCGGTGAGATACTCGCCTTCGTGGCCCCCCTCTTTCAAACCGGCCACGCTGTGGCTCTTGCCTTCGTACGGCCAGAAATACGAGGCCGGATGTCCGAAGTGGGTGCCGGCGACGTTCAGATCGAATCCATGGTGCTCGGGGTAATAGGCGGGTCCGCCCAAATGCCATTTGCCGATGCTGGCCGAGACGTAGCCGGCCGGCTTGAGGGCCCGGGCGATGGTGACCTCTTCCAACGGCAGGAATTGCCGCCACTGGGGAACGCGGAGCAGGTGCGACGGCGCGTTGCCTTCACCGGGGATCCAGTCGGTGAGGTGCAACCGCGCGGGATACTTTCCGGTCATGATGCTGGCCCGCGTGGGCGAACAGACCGAGCACGCGGCATAGGCGTCCGTAAACCGCATTCCCTGGCCGGCGAGGCGGTCGATGTTCGGCGTCTCGTAATAGCGACTGCCGAAGCAGCCGGTGTCGGCCCAGCCCATATCGTCGATAAGGATTATTACGAAATTAGGTACACTGCGTTTTTCGGCACAAAAACCTGTTGTGGCGGGGTATTCTGACAGCATAGCGGCGATGCTGGTAAGCATGAGTGTGGCTATTCTGTGTAGAAAATGACCCGGTAAAGTCGCACCATAGCCACACCGTACCGGAGTTGAGCGGAAGAGCATTGCCGCACCTGCTTTCGAAATGGTTACCTTCGCTGTCCACCTACACTCCACGCTCTGCACTCCTCGGCCCGTTTCACGACGCAACAGCCGGGGACGAAACGGAATACAGGCACCGACTGATTATCCCGTCTCCCTGATGGTGAGTCAACTTTTCAAAGTTTGGCAGGCAACCCCGCTTGGGGCCTGAATAACATGGGTCGCAGCCGAAAACAACACCGCCAGCAGCACGGTTCCGCCTGGCGCTGGAAGCAGACCGATTGCTGGTACTACACCGCCCCGGGAACCAAGAGGCGAATGCCGCTGTTTGATGAGAACGGCCAAAGAATCCGGGGCAAGGAGAATCAAGAGGCCGCCGAGACGGCCTTGGCCAAAGTAAAAGTGGCCAACGACTCGGGTTCCGCAGGCACCCAGGACCGGCAACGGTGGCTGGTTGCCAGGGTTTGTTCGGAATACCTTCAATACTGCCAGCGGGGTGTCGCCAACAACACGATCAGCCAAGGGCACCATGGCAATACCGCGTGTTGGTTGAATGACCTTTGCGAATACAGCGGCGCCTTGCCTGTCGCTGAACTCAAGAAAGGGCACATCAAGACCTGGATCGAAAGCCACACGACATGGCGATCACCGGCCACGCAACGCCACGTCATCGCCATCGTGCTGGCAGCCTTCAATTACGCGGAGCAGCAGTACGAAATCCCCAGTCCGCTCAAGGGCCTCAAGAAGCCCGTTTCTCAACCACGATTGCAATCGTTCTCCCAAGAGGACGAGGAAGCGATTTACGGTGCCTGCGAGGAGTGTTTCCGGAACTTCCTCTTCGCTGCCATCCATACGGGACTGCGACCCTATTGTGAATTGGCGCGAATAACGGCCGACGACATCGAAGAGAATGGTCGGGGCATGATGTGGCGGGTTTACTCGTCCAAGACGAAGAAGACCCGTAAGATACCGGTGCGCCCCGAGGTTGCCGATCTGACCCGCAAGCTGCTGAAGACAGCACCACGGGGCTCAGGCCTGCCTGTTCTTCGCAATACCAAGGGTCAGCGGTGGAAACGAATGACCGGCGTCGTGCGTTTTCTTGCGTTGAAGAAGAAGCTGAAGTGGGATAATGATCCAATCAAGACCAAGTACTCATCGTACACCTGTCGGCATACGTTTGCCCATCGGATGCTCTCCGGCTATTGGAGCCCGACCAAAGGCACCTGCATGGGCTTTGCGGAGAATACCGGCGACTTCACCAAGTCGGACGGTTTCAAGCTCCTCCATGCGGGCACCGATCCGCTGATTGTCCAGTGGCCCAACCCGGAAGTCGTGAAGGTCGGCAACCGCTATCACAGCTTTGCCGACCCACCCGGCTATCCCGGCCCACGGCAGAGTCCGAATCACTGGACCAGCCGCCAACTGTGCGAGGCGGTTTCTGACGACGGGCTGACGTGGAAGATCGTCGGCTTCATTCCGCCCAACCTCGATGCCCCGGCTTGCCACGTCCCGCAAGCGTTGGTGACCACCATCGACGGGAAACGATGGCTGTATCTGTTCTATGCCACGCAACGAGGAGGTGAGCCCAAGTACGATTTCCGGTACGACCACATCCGAGCGATGCGACGGGAAGTCAAACCATAAAGAGGAGAAGTTGTTATGTTTCATCGAACAGTTGCCATGATCCTGCTTCTTTCGGTTCCCAGTATTTCCCTGGGCAACATCAACGTCAAGGACTACGGTGCCAAGGGGGACGGCAAGACCGATGACACGGCTGCCATCCAGAAGGCACTCGATGCGGCGGGCGGTGATCGGGGAGGCGTAGTCGAGATTCCGAAGGGGATGCACCGGGTCGAGGACCATCTGGTGGTTCCACCCGGCGTGTGCCTTTCGGGCCAGTGGCAGGCACCGCACCATGCAAATACCGAGCAGGGGACGGTTATTCTCGCCACAGGCTGGGCTGGAAAAGAAGATGGTCCCGCTTTGATCAATCTCCAGCAGAGTTCCGCAGTCAAAGGCATCACCGTTTTCTACCCCGACCAAGACCCCGCCGCCGTAAAGCCCTACCCTTGGACGATCCAGGGGAAAGGGATGCATGGCAGTGCGATTGACGTGACGTTGGTGAATCCCTACAAGGGGATCGATTTCGGCACGCATCCCAACGAACTGCATTACATCCGAAACGTCTTCGGCTGTCCGCTGAAGATCGGCGTCTACGTGAACCACACGACCGATATCGGGCGGGTCGAAAATGTCCATTTCAACCCGCATTACTGGGAGCGATGCACGTTCAACGATAAAGCCAAAGGCAAGGGGCTGAAGCTGCTCTGGGGCTACCTGGAGCAGAATCTCGAAGGCTTTCGCATCGGTCGAACCGACTGGGAATACATGTCGGGCTGTTTCGTAATCCTCGCCAAGGTGGGACTGCACTTCGTTCACACGAAAGACGGCGATCCCAACGTAGTCATGACGCAATGCGGTTCCGACATCGGCCCGATTGCGGTCCAAGTCGATGCGAGCCAGTCGCACGCCGGGGTAGCCTTCACCAATTGCCAGTTCATGGCGACGGTGAAGGTGGACCCCGACAACCGGGGGCCGGTGAAGTTCAGCAATTGCGGGTTCTGGCCGATTCCAAGAACGGGAAGTCAAGCGGTGCTCGCCGGTCGTGGGACGACGATCTTCGAGGCGTGCCATTTCGCAGGGTGGGCGAAGGATGGCTCGGCCGCTGCGTGCATCGATGTCCAGGGTGGAGCCGCCCTGATCCAAGCATGTGACTTCTTCAAGGAGGGAAAGCCACAGCTTCGGGTCGGTCCCAAAGCCGATGGCGTAACGATCAGCGGTTGCCGATTGCAGGGAGGCCAGCGGTTCGAGATTGCCGACGAGGCGAAAGAGCGTGTTCAAGCAGGGCTGAATCTGGTGAGGTAGGTCTTCGAGTGGCTGCTTTAGCAAAAACGGACGGCGGTGAAACCACAGGATTCCAAAAAGCTGAGGAGAGAATATGAGAAAGCAAATCGCAATTTCGATGATGCTGATTCTGGTCACCGCAGTTGCCGTTGCCCAGGATCGCAAGCAGCTTCCCCGCAATGCAGCACCTCGGTATCGCACGCCACCGACACATCCTGACGTGAAGTACGGCCCGTATGCCCGCAACGTCATGGACGTTTGGCTCGCCAAGTCGGACAAGCCCACGCCAGTGTTGGTGTCGATCCACGGCGGCGGTTTCAGTGGTGGCAACAAGAGCGTCAGCCCCTTCCTACTGGAAGAGTGCTTGAAGTCAGGAATCTCGGTCGTGGCGATCACGTACCGGCTGTCGGACGTAGCCAAGGCCCCCGCCCAGTTTCTCGACTCGGCCAGGGCGATCCAGTTCATTCGCTCCAAGGCCAAGGAGTGGAATCTCGATGGTTCAAAGATGGCGGCCACTGGTGGATCGGCTGGTGCCGGAATTTCGCTCTGGCTGGGCTTCCATGACGATCTGGCTGATCCGAAGAACGTCGATCCGGTGCTGCGGCAATCGACACGCTTGACCTGCATGGCCGTCATGAACGGACAGACCTCTTACGATCCCCGGTTCATTCGGGATCTGGAGCCCGGCACCGACACGTACAAGGTTGGGGCGTTGGCGAAGCTGTTTGACATGGACCCGAACAACTTGGATCAGTTACCCAAGGAGAAATACAAGCTGTTCGAGGAATGCTCGCCCATCACGCACCTCACGAAGGATGACGCACCCGTTTTGCTGATCTACAACAGCACGATGGAGACGCCGATCACGAGCCAGGGGATCGGCATCCATCATCCCAAGTTCGGCAAAGCCCTCAAGGACAAAATGGACGCCTTGGGGATCGAGTGTGAAGTTGCCACGGGAGTCAAGGGCAACGAAGCTGCGACAATGGTCTTCGAATTCGTGAAGCGGCATTTTGGGATGAAGTGAGCGTGAGGCGTCCATGAATGTTGCATTGCTCATTCTCTCGCTGCTTCTGTCATGGCATTCAGGCACAAAAGTCCGCCTCGACCCTCCCGACGTGTGTAAATTGTACCGATACACGGTCCTCGGGCTCCACAGCCACAAGCTCAACGGCCGATCCGGGAATGACGATCTGCCCAGCTTTGAGATGCTCGCCACAGCGGAGCAAATGGTTGGCGAGCCATCGCACAGACTTCAACGGCCCGCCCATGATCTCGGCACCAATCCCAGACGCCGCCAGTTCGCCGTTCTTGAAGAGGCCCACGCCCTCCATATCGAGATCCAGCCCTTCAGGGCGAACCCTTGCCGCCCCGACCACCAGACCAGCGTGGATGCCGTTCGAGGCAATGAGTTCTTGCAGGGTCGGCTTGCCGAACCAGAACTTGTGGTTGTGAATCTCGATGCCGGGTGAGATGTACTCGATGGCCCCCACAAGCTGCTGGTCATCGGTGATTTCGTTCGATAGGTCTTTGGCGATGACGAAGACGAACTCGGGTTCGACGGCGCAGCAGACGTAATCGTGCCAGTTGAGGACAGTATTGCCGTGGAAGACATGAGGAGCCATGACCCGGCCACAGATCGGTTCAGCTAGGCCGAATTGGCGGCGGATGGCCTTGCTGGTGCATCCGACCTTGTAGCCCACGACTTCCTCGCCCCTTGCCACCCGAGCGGCGATCATCCGATGCTGAACCTCGTAAGCGTCGTCAATCGACAGGGAAGCCATGTCGAAGGTGTATCGGGCGTCGTAAGTTTTCGACAGGTGGATTTGCAGGAACGCTGCGCTAACGTCGTCCAGCGGAGTCATCATTGCTGCTGCCCTGATCGGATCACCAACCCCTTCTTGGCGTCGGCGTCGGCGACAAAGAGACTTGCGGTGTATTTCTTTCCGGGTAAGGATCTGCCTCGGGCAACCAGAAAGCCCCCATCAGCCAAGCCGACGATCCCAAGGGCGCAATCGAACGTGTACTTGCCGACCAGCTTGAACGACTCGTCGGTCTTGAGCAGGACTGACGGTTTCCCGTAGCATCCAAACCACCAGTACTCGGTGTAGTTGGCCGTTCCAAGCTGGGATCGGTCGGGAGCACCGACCGTGGCGTAGCTGGGGAAGAGGTTGATGTAGACCAGCTTGCCGGGTGCGTACTTCTTGACGGCAGCAACGATCTTGCCAAGCATCGGAAATGAAGTGACGCCGGGTTCGTCCATGATAAAATAGCCCAGGACGGTGCGGCTCTTGGCTGTCGCTTCGACCATCTGCTTTACCCGGCCGTCGATCTCGTCATCACGGAGTTTCTTCCAGTTCTGGCTGGGGGCGAGGATGGCAGCCAACCCCAGCTTCTCACACTGGGGCAAGTCCTCGGGCCTGACAAAACCGGCCACAGTGAAGTTGCATTCGGCGATGCTTTGTATGCCGTTCTTGGCACTGCGGAGCGGTTTCGACGGATCGTGAACCTTGTCCCAGGAAAGAATCGGGAAGAGGTCCGGTGAGTGCGTGTAGGGAACGAGGTCGGCCTTCGGCGGTTGCTCAGTCGCAGCAACACCCGGAAGCACGGCCATGACGAACAGGATGCATAACCTTCTCATGCTGACTCTCCCGTGACGACCATCACTTCGGCCCCAAGTATCTTCGCCTACCTGTCTCTCAGAGTAATCACCACCTGATTCCGCCCTACGCCGCCTGCGCCCAACAGTCCGTCCTTCACCTCCCGGCCGTTGATGAGGCATTGCTTGACCTTGGTTCCAGTCCCCCGAATCGTCAGGTCGAGATTCATGCTGCGGTAGCTTACGTTCCGCAACTCGACATGCGAAATCCCCTTGGGGATGCATGGTTGAAAGCGAACACCATCGGCATCGAATCGCATTCCCGCAAGGCCCAATAATACCATGCGCAAGTAGGCCGTGGCCGCCCAGGTCTGGCGGGAAGTTGCCTTCCACAGAATAATTCCCTGCCCCTGCTTTTCCTGCAAGCCGCCGTAGATTTCGCCTGTGATTGGGTGGTAACACTCGGCAAACTGCCGATCCCGCACGGCATGGGCCGCCAGATTGAGGATCTCGTGGCCGAAGACATCGACTTTCCCTGCCCGAGCGGCGGCATCTGCCCAGAACCCCTGGATCTGCGGCCAAACGGTCCCGATGTGCCGTCCAAAGGATGTTCCATCTGGGCTTTCGTAACGCCGGAGATTCGGCCAGCCGCATGGAAGGCCAGCCGGGCAAACGTGCTGGTTGACAAAAACGGTCTCGGCCCGCTTGGCATCAGCGATGCCGAAGAGCAAAGCATACGATGAGCCCAAGCCTTCCTGAAGATCGCACTTGCCGAAGGGGCCAACCAGAAAACGATAGTCGCCTTTCTCATCGTTCCAGAGACGGCTGTTGATGGCAGTCCTGAGATTTTCGGCCTTGATTTTCCACTTCGGATCGACCGGGGCTTTCAACTCCGTCGCCATCTTCTCGACCGTGACATAGGCATTGTAGTAGAGACAGTTGGTCGAAAGGGCCCTGATCGGAATACCGAATCCGGGCTTTGACACCTTGTCGGGATTATGCTTCGGCCAATCGAGAATCCCGCTGGAACCACCCGTCTTGGCGTATTCGTCCGGGTAGGCCGCCACGCCGTCGCTCCAGCCAGGGCCACGGAAAAGATTGTCCTTCGCATCGAACTCAGCCTGCTCCAAATGAACCAGCGAGTTCTCCGTCACCTCGAAGGCCAAAGCAAGAAAGTCCCGGTCGCCGGTATACAGGTAATGATTCCAGGCCCCGGTCGTCCAAACGATGGCATCCCAATACTGTCCATATTTCTCGCCGATCCTCACCTGACCATCGGCCCGCACCACGCAAGCCAGAAGCGTATTTCGGCAGACATCGGCAATAATCAACGACGCACCGTTCCAGGCGTTGATCGAGGCATCCCTGGTCCAGGGCGCACTGTAATCCAGCCCGGCGAAGATCACCGGCACTCGCTGTTCCAACAATCCAGCCTTGTACGGCACGACGTTGCCTAGTAGGTCACCGATAGCGATGCGAAATGCCTTGTCGATGGTGGGGTTGTCGGTGTTCAGCGTGGGGACGACTGCCTTGATGGTGGCAGTACCGTCGCCGTCCTCAGCGCCAGCGAGAGAGGCACCCGAGGCAGGGCCGCAGTAACCGAACCACAGGCACACGAAGGCCCCAAGGCAAGCAGATTTCATCGTCGTAACCTCCGTTCTGCACTTTCCGAAAACATGCGGCCTACGGCCGCATAAGCCGAAACTGATCTTGCAATAAAAAAGGCTCTTCTGTCACGTTGCGTTTTCCAGGACG
>Ga0302320_10000927_pt1 | contig 70103 bp, 60 predicted proteins | sample Bog_T0_3_FD_202130 | JGI IMG/M metagenome (GOLD analysis project Ga0302320, IMG submission 202130) | Peat permafrost microbial communities from Stordalen Mire near Abisko, Sweden - Bog_T0_3 | ecosystem: Environmental > Terrestrial > Soil > Wetlands > Peat | place: Sweden: Abisko, Stordalen Mire... | reverse complement strand
ATTTCAAGTTTCACGCGTCCTCCAACGTCCTTTGATGCAGATGGAGTCTACGGATTCCGGCCGCGGAAGTTCCAGCCAGGAGCGGAAGGGTTTCCGCGGAGAGGCAGGACGGCGCCGAAGTTGCCGTTCCTGGCGCATGAACTGAAACCATGGACGGCCGCTGAAACGGCTCGGGCCGCAGTGCACCTTCAGGCGGCGCGCAGTTCCAGCAGGATGGCGGCGCCGCGGGGTTCCAGATTGAAGGCGGAGGCGCGGCCGTTGTGGTCGCGGAGGATGGTGGCGCACAAGCTCAGGCCCAGCCCGGCGGTCTCGCCCGTGGCCTGGGTGGGAACGAACGGATCGAAGGCCCGGTCGGGATGGAGAAACCCAGGGCCGGAGTGCGCTATCAGGATCTGCACCTGGTCGCCCACCGCCGTGGCCTCCAGGCGGACGGTCTTGGCCTCTTCCTCGGCCGCGGGCTGCGCCTGCCCTTCCACGGCCTCAATGGCAAATTGCACGCAGTGCAGCACGGCCTGGCGCAGCTGCTGCGCATGGCAGAGCACCCTGGGCAGGCCGGGGGCGATGCTGAGACGGAACTCGATGGAGCGGCAAAGAAACTCCGAGCGATGGAGCTGTTCCAGGTCGGTGAGCATCTCGGCTACGGAGACAGCGGTGAACTGGCCGGTTTGGGGGCGCGAGATGCGGGTCAGGCTCTCCAGCGTGGAGCGCATGCGGCGGGCTTCGGCAAGGATGGCCTCGATGCCCTTGCGTTCCTGGGGATCGAGAAACGAGGTCTCTTCCAGCAGCGAGGCATAGCCCAGGATGACGGTCAGCGGGTTGTTCAACTGCTGGGTGACGTTGCCGGCCAACTGCCCCAGGCCGGCGAACTTCTCTGAGTCGATGAGCTTCTCCAGCATCATGGTCTGGCTGCGCGTGGCTTGCAGGCGGGCCGCCAGCATTTCGATGGGCAGCAGATCGTCGGCGCGAAGCGGTTCTTCCTGGGGGCCGAAGTGGTTGCCTGGCATAGCGCGAGACGGGGCGTTGCGCATGCCGGCCAGCAGCAGAACCCCCTCGGTGACGGAACGGCCGGTCATGGGGACGGCGAGAGCGGAGGTGAAGCGGAGCCGCTTCAGGTCGTCTCCGGGACGCAGCCAGGGACTGAAGTCGAGCGCCAGGGTGTGGCTCTGTTCCACTGCCGCGGGAGCCGTGCCCGGCGAGAGGAAGTCCTCGACGGAAATCCGCGAGGCCAGCTCATCCAGGGCGGTGATGGTGGCCGGTTCCAGGCCGGCAGACCCGGCGAGGCGGTAGCGCCCAGCGGATTGCAGCAGCAGAGCGGTCTGGGCAAAGCGGCTGTGAGCGGCGACGGTCTGGCAGATTTCGCCGGCCTGGCGGTCGAAGTCCTCGATGCGGCGGCGGGAGAGGATGAGGTTGGTATAGGCCTCGAGTTCGCGCCGTGCCCTGCGCTCGCGCTCCTGTCCTACCTGGTTGATGGCCAGCTGATCTTCCAGCGCCAGCAGGATCATGCCCATGGCGGCAACGACCTTGGCCAGGATGATGGCGCGGGTGAGCATCAGATCGGTGACCGGCGAATTGTAGACCAGGGGAAACACCAGCAGGATGGGAGCCGACCACAGCAGGAAGCCGATGACGCTCAGGATCATGCCCGAAGACAGGCGCCGGAAGACGAAAAGGAGCAGAAGTGCAGTGAGAACGTGGTTGCAGCACTCAACCAGTGTGAGCGGCAAACCGGGCCCGATTGTGTAGTAAACCCACAGCCCCAGGGCGCCGCCGGCCAGGCAGGAGCCCAGGCCCAGCCAGGTGGGCATGCAGCCTTTGGCAATAGCCCAGAACAGGCCGGCGATGACGGAGAGGAGTCCCAGGGCGGGAAAGACCAGGTAGAGCGGTCCCGAGGGCGTCGCGCCGCGAAGAACCCCGTGATAGAGGATCGAATAGGCCACCAGGGGAATGGTGTAAGGGATGACGTAAAGCACATGGAAGCGCCCGACCCGGAATCCAAGCGGAGACAGCGAGCCAAGAAACAGGGCGGAGCTGATCTGGATCGAGGTCTGCCCGGCCGCCGCCAACCAGGGATGAAAGCCGTCCTGGAAGTCCCAACTACCCAGCTTGTAAAGCAGGAGCATGCGGAAGACGGAGAAGAGAAAGCCGAGAAACCAGAGCAGGGTACGGGTGTCGCGGAAGCGGAGATAGAGGTAGCCAAATGCAGGCAGCAGCAGCAGGGTGAGGACAAGTGCGGGCGCCTGGTAGTAGTCTGGCATCGAAGCCCTCAGTCTCCTTCATTCCTGGTGGCCGGCAAAGCCTCTGGCTGACCTCGTATTGGCGTCACCTTGCTCGTGCTGCGCGTGATTGGCAGCCCGGCGGCCCTGCAATACTTGACGCAAGCAGAACACGGTGACGCGCCTGGAGTCCAGATAATCCTTCAACGGTTGTTCTGGAGCCGCGGGGCGCCGCGCAGGGGTCCCTATCTGTTTGATTCTGGAGCCATCCGGGAGCCGCGTCCATGCGTCTAATGTTGTAGGCCCCAGGAGCGGGGATCGGAACGTCACTTTCCTGCTGAGGCTATTGGCGCGAGAGCTATAAGGAGAAACAACAGGGTGCGAAACTGCGGGTGGATGGCAATTGGGTTGGCTGCCGGGTGCGTGCTGGCTGCCGGTGCGCAAAGCAAGGACAGCTTTACGCCCATGGCGCTGGACTCGGGCTTCGGCCGCATGGATATCTCCACCCCGGCGATTCCTCCCGAGCAGATTATCAAGCAGTTTGCCGCCAAGGAGAGTGAGTTCCAGCAGGCGCTGAACCACTATACCTACCGCCGCACCGCCAAGGTGGAGACCATCGACGATGACAACAAGGTGGATGGAGCGTACTACGAGGTGGACGATGTAATCTTCGACCCCTCCGGGACACGCATGGAAAAGGTTGTTTTCGCACCGCAGAACACCCTGACCCGGGTGATGATGTCGCCCTCCGACCTCCAGGACATCTCGCACGGATATCCATTTGTGCTGACCGCGGAGGATATCGGGCAATATGACGTGAAATACGTGGGCCGGCAACCGGTGGACGAGGTGGACTGCTACGTCTTCGACGTCAGCCCCAAGGTGATCGAGAAGAAGAAACGCTACCTGCTGGGCCGCATCTGGGTAGACACGACCGACCTGCAGATCGTGGTGACCAACGGGCGCATGGTTCCCGACGACACGCGCAAGGGAAGCGAGGACCTGCATCCGCCGTTCATGACCTGGCGTCAGCAGGTGGACGGGCACTACTGGTTCCCGGTGTACACCAAGGGCGAGGGGATTCTGCACTTCAGCGGCGGCAGCGGGTACATGGCGCAGGACGTGCACATCCGCGACACCATCAAGTACGCGGATTACAAGCGCTTCGGTTCGACGAACAAGATCATTTACGAGGGTCAGGACATCACCACGCCAAAGGCGCAGCCCCCTGCCAAGCCGCCGCAGTAGCTCTCAGGGTCCAGGGTCCAGGGGTCAGGGGTCAGTTCTCAGTTGGTACCTCCAGCCCGAAACCTGCGGCCTGAAAGAATTTGTTGTGGCGGCTCTCAAAAGCGCAGCGAGAGACAGCTGAGCCCGCCGTCCATCTTCTGAAACTCCGACATGTCCAGAACCAGCGGGTCGAAGCCGCGCGCGCGGAGTTCCGCGGCCAGCCTGGGAAAGCCTGAGGCGGTCAGAACCCGATCGTTCACACGCACGCAGTTGGCTGCATAGCTCTCTTCCTCCGAAACGCGGATCGAATTGAAGTTGCGGAACTGGGCGTTCTCCGCCATCTCCTCCATCACCACCAGCGTGTTGTCGCCGATGTACGCGATGCCGCTTTTCAAATGCAGAATCGAGGTCATGGGGCGCACATCGATAGTCGATGAGTTGTAGCCGAGGCTCGCAAGATGGGCAGCCAGTTGCCACGCCCCTTCCTCGTTGGTGCGGTGCGAGAGGCCGATGAAGAAGTGGTCTTCCGCCTCGCAGATGTCGCCGCCGTCGACGGTTCCCGGTGCTTCGATGGCAAGCGGCGACGGAAAGAAATCGAGAATCGCCGGGCGAATGGCATCGGACTCGCCTTCGCGGCTGGCTGCGCCGGGACGGGTCAAGATGGCTCCGCGCGTTGTGAGGATGGCCGTATCTTCTACGAAGGTAGAGTCGGGAAAACGGAGATCGGCTTCGAGGGTGGTGAGCGCCAGGCCGCATTCAACCAGCGCCTCACAATAGCGCCGGTGCTGGTCGAGAACGAGATCGAGAACCGGGGCTCCGAATTCCGCCGTGGTCAGCCCCGCGTCGAAGTTCCTTCCCGGGATGCGAACGATCGCGTGGGTAAACAAGCCTGCGGGTCCTCTACGAGCATGATTGCACAGGGGGGGCCACTTCTCGACCGAATGGACAACACCCTCTTGAAACCTCACATTGAATCCCGGTGATATGCCATTCGGATATTTCTTCGACGATCAACATCTCGTCCCGCAACCGCAATGGGGGCCATCGCTTTGTTCAGCGTGATCCCTCGACGCCGGCAAGCGCACCCTTCGGCGCCGTCACCACCGCGACCAGCGAGTCCGCGCAGCCGTAGTAAAGAAACCACCGGTCGTGGAAGTAGACCAGCCCCTCGGCAAACGTGGTTCCCGCCACATATTGGCCGGTCTTCTCGTACGCCATCTCCGGCTGCAGAACCGGATGCTCGAGCTGCTTGAGCAGGTGCGCGGGGTTCTTCGCGTCAAAGAGCGCCTCGCCCGCCGCGTAGGCGTCGGGCCCCAGTTCCGCATCGCCGCCGTCGGCCTCATTCTTGCCGTTGTAAAGCACCACGATGCCGGCATCGGTGAGGATGGGCGGCGGACCGGTCTCAGGAAACGAGCTGTCAAAGTGCCCTGCCCGCGGCCGAAGCAGCTCAATCGGATTGCCCTGCGCATCTTCCACAGGAGTCCAATGGATCAAATCCTTTGATGTCGCCAGGCGAATCGAGCCTTCGCCCCAGTACATCCAGTACTTCCCGTCGATCCTGGCCGCAATCAGCCGCCCCTTGGCCGCGTCGAGCCGCGTCACAATCCCCGCCGACTTGTACTTCAGCTGCGCATATTTCCCGCCCGCCGCAGTCAGAAACGCCGGCCCGTGCTTGCTCCAGTGCGTCAGGTCGCGCGACGTCGCAATCCCCACCGCGACGGCCTTGCGGTTCCATTGCGTGTAGGTCAGAACGTACGTGCCGTCCTCGCTCTCCACCATGCGCGGGTCCTCCACGCCGCCCGGCCACTCCCGCGCCTCCTGCTTGTCTTTTGCCGGAAAAAACACCGGCGCATCCCGCCGCGTGAAGGCTACGCCGTCGTCGCTCTCCGCCAGTCCCAGCCGCGACGTGTGCGCGCCAATCTCCATCGTGCCCGAGTCGTCCTCCGCGCGGTAGAGCACGAAGATCTTCCCATCGCGCACAATCGCCGCCGGATTGAAGGTGTGCAGCGCCTCCCAGTGCGCCGGCGCTTTCAAAATCGGATCGATGAAGGTCGACTCCGTCTTTGGCGCAATCACCGGATTGCCGCTCACCGGCCGCGTAAACGGCCCAATCTCCCATGGCGCCGTCTGCGCCTGCAAGCCCGCCGCCAACAGCAGCGCCGCAACCAGCAAGAACCTTCCCCGCAACGAACTTCCCATCTCTCCTCTATTCCACTGCGTTAACCGCATAAAAGCTCAGCGCCGCATCCCCTTGCTCCAGCAGCCGCGTTCTTTTCAGCCGCCCATAGGCCTCTTCAAGCCGTTCCTTGCGCCGATGCTCTGCCACCACCAGCGCTCCGCCGGCGAGCAACTCCGCCGCATCGCCGCCCAGCAGCCCCAGCGTCGTAGCATACTCCCCTGCCGCATCGTACGGCGGGTCAAGAAACACCACATCGAACGCCGTCCCCGCTTTCATCCGCTTGAGCACCGCGCTTACGGTGGCGCCGTGAATCCGGAACCCCGCCGTCACGCCCAGCCGCGCCAGATTGGCGCGCAGCACGCGCAAAGCCGGATCAGACCGCTCCGCAAACTCCACGCCCGCCGCGCCCCGGCTCAGCGCCTCGATCCCCACCGCCCCCGATCCAGCGTACAAATCAAGAAAGCGCTCACCCTCGATGCGGGCGGCGAGCACGTTGAAAAGCGTCTCCCGCAGCCGGTCGCTGGTGGGTCGCGTGGCCAGCCCCGAGGGGGCCTCCAGCCTGCGCGAACGGTATGTCCCGGCAATGATCCGCATCGCAGTTCAGCATATCGCGCCCCGGCCCGCTACAATCGAACCATGCGTGGCTGGTCAATCCCGCTGGGCCGTTGGATGGGCGTCGAGTTGCGCGTCCACGCCTTCTTCCCTCTGCTTGCCCTGGTCTGTCTGGCGCTCAGCGCCGCCGACGGCTGCGGCCTGGGAAGGGGCCTGGGGCTTTTCCTGTTGCTGGTGGCCGCCGTGCTGATCCGCGAAACCGCCCGCCTGATGGTTGCCGCGTGGCTCGGCCTGCGTTTGCGGGCCGTGCTGCTGTTGCCCATCGGCGGCCTGTTCGCCTACGCCGATCCCGAGAGCCAGGAGAATGCCGGCCGCGGCAGCGCCCAGTTCTTCCTCGCCTTCACCGGTCCCATCGCCAACCTGGCCACGGCGCTGGTGTTGGCCGCCGCATTCCTGGGCGCGGGCGGAAACGTTCACCTCCTCGACCAGCCCCTCATCACCGCCGCATGGCTGTTGCGCGGCATGGTCTGGATGCAGGTCGGCCTGGCGCTGTTGCACCTGGTGCCCGCCTACCCGCTCGACTGCGGCCGCCTCATCCGGGGCAGCTTCGCGCGCAAGCACGGCTTTTCCCCCACCGGCCGCGCCGCCACAGGCATCGGCCAGGTGCTGGCCCTGGTGGCCATGATCGGCGGCATGGCCCTGCACAACTATTGGCTCATCATCGCCGGCTTTTTCATCATGATTGGCGCGCAGATCGAGGACCAGGGGGTATTTTTTCAATCGGTCGTCGACACCGTCCAAATGCGCGAAGTCATGCTCACTGATTTCGCCACGCTCTCGCCCTCCGACACGCTGGCCGACGCCCTGGCCCGCTGCGTGCATTCCTTGCAGGAAGACTTTCCCGTTGTCCGCGGTCCGCAACTGGTGGGCATCGTCTCCCGCCAGCGGATTGTCGACGCTCTGCACAACGACGGCAACGGCTATGTGCAGTCGGTTATGTCGCGCGCCTTCCAGGTGGCGCGGCCCGAGGACACGCTGGGCACCACCATCCGCCGCCTTACTGCCGGGCACGGGCTGGCGCTGATTCCGGTCGCCGAAAGCGGGCGCGTGGTGGGCATCGTCAGCGTCCAGAACCTGATGAGTTCCATGTCTCTGCTCGCCGAGCAGCGCCGCATCGAGCGCGAAGAATCGAGCGACTGAAAGTACAGGGAATAGGGAGTAGGACTTTGCCGTTCGGGTAGGAGGGCAGGAAACTCTATGGACTCGCCCGGCAAACCGTTAGCCCCCGGCCTCTACCTCGTCGCCACGCCCATCGGCAACCTCGGCGACATCACCCTGCGCGCCCTCGATGTGCTGCGCCGCTGTGACCGCATCGCCTGCGAAGACACGCGCCAGACCCAAAAGCTGCTCAACCACTTCGAGATTCAAACCCCCACCGTCAGCTGCCACCAGCACAACGAGCGTGCCCGCGCCGCCGAACTCGTCGAAGCCCTCAAAGCCGGCGGCCGCATCGCCCTCGTCTCCGACGCCGGCATGCCCGGCATCAGCGATCCCGGCGCGTGGCTGGTTCGCGAAGCCATCGCCGCCGGCATCCTCGTCATCCCCATCCCCGGCGCCAACGCCGCCCTCAGCGCCCTCGTTGCCTCAGGCCTGGGGACAGACGAGTTCCACTTTGTCGGTTTTCTCCCGGAAAAGGCCGGCGCGCGCCGCACCCGCCTCGAAGAGCTCGCCGCGGAAGCTCAAAAAGCGGAAGACCCGCGCACCCTCATCTTTTACGAGGCTCCGCATCGCATCCTCGATACGCTGGCCGATCTTGAAGCCGTCTGGGGCCCCGGTCTGCGCATCGTCCTGGCCCGCGAACTCACCAAGATTCACGAGGAGTTTCTGCGTTCGACCGTCGCCGAAGCCCGCCTCGACCTTGCCGCACGCGATCGTATCCGCGGCGAAATCACCCTGCTCGTGGAAGCGCCGCCCAAGGCGATCACCCAGCCCGGCGCAGCTTCAGCGCACCACGCTGCGGAGAAAATCTCCGTCCGCGTGGCCCGCCTGCAAGCCGAACTGGGCGTTGATGAAAAGGAAGCCCTCAAGCGCCTGGCGCGAGAGCTAGGTCAATCGAAGAGCGAACTCTACCGCGAGCTGCAGCGCGAGCGCGCAAAGAGATAGCCCGGCTCGCGCTGAATCCACACCGCTCTCCATGAGAACAGAAGGAACAAAACCGCCATTTCCAGAATCGTCATTGCGCCTCCGCTGGCGCAGTCCGGGAGGCAATCAGCATCTGCTTCAACATGGGCATGGCGCCGCCGAACTGTGGAAACATCAACGCCGACTGAGGAGATAATCTCCTCTTCCGCGCGGGCTCCGGCATCGGTGCGCCATCCTTCGAAGCGGGCAGCACTGCCCCTTGCTGAATGCGATAGGAGTGCACGACCACCCGGGCCAGAAAAAACCACGGATACTGCGTCAACTCAATGCGCTTCACTTCGACAGCATTGGTATGTGCCTCCACACGCTGAAGAGCCTGCTTCAATGCGCTGGCAATGGCCTGCTGCGAGGTCTCGCCCACACCGCTGCGCAGCGACCCGTCGGAAATGCGGATGAACTTCCACCCGCGTGTGTGCACTTTCCGCTCCAGCCGCAACGCGCCTCCGGCCCGCATCCGGTTCCACCCCTCGCGGAACTCCTCCGTAGCCACTTTGAAGCCCGCCGGAAGCTCGGCCCGCGCGCGCAACAGCACATTCGACTCAGCAATGGTGCACATGCTTGCGACTCTTTCTTCTCTGTGTTCAGTTGGTGAGTCCCTGCGCACCGCTCGGCGCGGGTTGCGTGCAGGTTTCCCTTCGCTGAAACGAAAGCGAAGATTCCTGGCCTCGCGCCACGCGGTCGTGCCAGGGCAGATTTTCGATAATCCTTATCAGTGCAGGCAGGCTGCTGCCTTTTCCGTAGAAGGCGTCGGCCGCTACCCCGGAGGGCGCCTCGTTGCCGTTGAAGAGACCGCTCATGGCGATCGTCTGGATGGCTGGAAAATGCCGGCGCACCTCCGCGAGCAAATCGAACCCCGACATGCCGGGCATGTTCAGGTCGGTGAGAAGGATGTCGGGGGGTTCCCTGGCTATTTCGATCAACGCGGAGAAGCCATCTTCAGCTGTCCGTACGCGGTAACCGATCTCCTCAAGCACGCAGGACAACGACATGCGAATCGACCGCTCGTCGTCAACGATCAGAAGTCTTGCTCTTGTCTCCGCCATATCTCACTCCACCCGTCGGCTGAATCACGGAATAGGAGTGAGTATCCCATTGCAGCAATCGGAGTTCTGTTCAATATCGAACAAGGCGAGAAAGCATTGCGGTCCGGTCCCAGACGCCCGGGCGCTAAACGGTCTCAATCTCCGGCGGTTGCGCTTCGTGGCCAGGCAGATGATCGTGCAACACCACGTTCAGCAGCGACCTGTGAACCTGGATGCGGCCGTTGTATTGGATGAAGCCCAGTTTGCGGAAGCGGTTCATGAAGAAACTCACGCGCGAGCGCGTGGTCCCGATCATCTCCGCCAGCGTCTCCTGCGAGACCTTGGGCAGGAATTGAGCCGGTTCGCCCGGATTGCCGAATTCCGCCATCAGGAGCAGAATCCGGGCCAGCCTCTTTTCGCTGGAGTTGAAAAGCTGGTCCACCAGATCGGCCTGGATGCGCATGCTTCGCTCCAGCAGGAACTTCAGGAATATGTCGGAGAAGGCATGCTCCTCGTGCATCACGCGGATCATCTCGTCGCGCCCGATCTTGAGCGCGGTGCAGGCGGTAATGGCGGTGGCCGCAGAAAGGCGCAAGCCGGCCACAGCCGCCAGCGCTCCCTCGCCCACAAACTCGCCGGGCACCACCAAACTGATGGTGGCTTCCTTGCCTGCCTGCGAAACCACCGTGACCTTGGCCCGCCCCTTTTGCAGATAGAAGACTGAGTCCGCCGGATCGCCCTGCGCATAGAATGCTTGCTTGGGCGGGATTTGGACAATTCTTCGTCCCAAACCCGCGGTCGCGAGGAAGGCCGAGGCGTTAAATGCCGGCTTGTGAAGCTCAAATATCAAATCGGGTTCCTTCGCGTGCAAGTCTCTATGTGGAGCGCTGGGAAGGGTTCGAGACTGCATCGCCAACAGGTTCGCGCGTGAACTGCACCGATGACAAGAATCATCGAGGGGGACCAGCGTCTTGGGCCGCTCTGCGCTCCGCTCGCGGTTGTGCGCCTGAGTCCTGGCAGGCTGCATGGTCCCTACAGCACTGTAGCTGAGATTTTCACCCTATGGGTTCTTCAATCTGTTCAATTTTGCTCACTTTTCAGAAATATTTCAAGGCGCCCGGGCTCGACTGGCGTTCGCCGCGGGCCGGTCCTCGCATGCGCTTGTCTTGAGCCCTATTGCTCAGACCCCGCCCGAAAACCAGAATAACGTTGAAATTACCTTGTGTGACCCCAACTCGCGTAGAGCAACCGACGCCGCGCATAGGTAGAAAATGGAGAACTACATGAAGAAGCTTATGACGTTCGTGGCAATCCTCGGCATGACCAGCATCGCCTGGGCGGGATCGAATCGCGAAGCAACAAACGACCGGCTGGATCATGCAGGCCGCGTTCTGCACGAGATCATGTCCGCGCCGGACAGAGGCATTCCGGAAGAAGTTCTCGAACACGCCAAGTGCATTGCCGTTGTGCCCCACATGCTCAAGGGCGGCTTTGTCTTTGGCGCTGAAAACGGCCGTGGCGTCGCCACTTGCCGCACTGAAGCGGGCTGGAGCGCTCCGGCGTTCTTTACCATCACCGGCGGAAGCTGGGGATTGCAGATCGGCGTCGAAGGCGTCGACCTGGTGATGATCATCCAGAACGAAGAGGGCATGAAGCACCTCATCAACAGCAACTTTGAGCTGGGCGGCGACGCCTCGGCAGCAGCCGGCCCGGTAGGCCGTCACGCCTCTGCCGATACCGACTGGAAGCTCAATACCGAAGTCCTCACCTACTCGCGCGCCAAGGGCCTCTTTGCCGGACTCACACTCACCGGCGCAGCCATTCGCCGCGACGACGATTCCACCGAAGCCACCTACGGTCACGACGTTTCCACACGCCACATCCTGGACGGCGGCGAAGCCGTTCCGGCCTCGGCCCAGTCGTTCATCGATGCAGTCAGGGGCGCCAAGGCCCAGGCGATGGCCTCCAACCAATAGCTCGCCGGCTGGGTCTCCCAGGGCTCGCCTTTGAGGCCTGGGAGACTACCTGGCCACGAGCTCTTGACGCCGGTCACCCGGCGCAAGAAGCCTGCACGCCCGGAACCGTCAACCCACATCCGGGCGCGCATCCCCTCACAGGAGAGAATTCATGCTTTGGACAATTTTTGTGGTTCTTGTCATCCTCTGGCTGCTCGGCTTCACCCTACACATCGGTGGCAGCCTGATTCACATTCTCATTGTGATCGCAGTCGTGGTGCTCATCTTCAACCTGATCAGCGGACGCCGCGGCGTGTGATCCATGGACCCTCGCGGCCGGCTCAAACCCGGCCCTGGGGATCGTCCGCGCCCGGCCCGGAAGGATCCGGAAGGCGCCCGGCCGCTTCCGCTCGATCCACCTCTTCCAGTTCCCCGATCAACCGCTCCAGTTGCGCGTGTTTGCGCGCGCTCACATCCAGAAACCGGATCTCCACCGTGCGCTTCTCTTGAACCATCTGGATCACTCCGCCCAGCCGCAGCGGAAACCCCTCCAGGTGAAAGTCCGCCTCCACCCGCGTGTAAATTCCCACCATGCATGGATCGTCGCAGCGGATGAGGCAACGGGACAGGCTAAGTTCAAGAATCCGTCCGTGCAGCTTCGATCCGCTGTGAACCAGCCAGATGACCGCGGAAGAGTTCACCGCGTGCCGCACCCGCACACGCCTCTCGCCCCTGTCCGGAATTGCGGTCGATTCCGTCAAAGCGCTCCCTTCCCAGGGCTCAATGCCCCCCGGCCGGCTCCCATGGGCGAATCGGCGCCGCCTCCGCGGCATCGCGGCCCTTCAGCCGGTCATACTCATACAGGTCGCTGGTCGTGCCCAGCCCCTCGTTGTAAAGGCTGATCGCTCCGGTCAGCTGACTGAGTTCCTCGCTGAAGAGATGGATGGCCTCCAACTGGGCCGCCGTCGCGGGAAGCTCGTATTTCGACGTCTTCAGGAACTTCTGGTAGCCGCGGTCCACGAGACGAGCCACCTCCCCGCCAAACACGGCTCCCGGCCGCTCCCAAAAGGCCAGCGGCGAATCATTCCCCGGCACCAGCACCGCTCCCGCCCCATGCTTGGTCACCAGCACGCCTCCCGCCGTTCCGGAAAAGGGCGCAACCTCAAACGAATGGGCGCGGAGAATCTCCAGCGTCTGATCGAAGTTCGGATTTCGTGATTTTCTCGCCATCGTCGTTTTCCTGTCTGCGAGGATAGTAGAGGAATCGGCAGAATTTCTCCGCAACTCCAGTCTCGCTACCCCAAATCTCGCACAAGCGGAGCATTCGCCGCAATTTACCGTGGAAATCAGTCCACTCCAGCCCAAACCCGGCTCCTCGTTCGCCGTTTGTCCAAGGGAAGCCCCTGACCGAGCAGCCTTGAGTGTCCTTCACCTGCCTTGAGCCGCAGATCATCCGCATCATCGACAACGCCCCCGCTCGCGATTGACGCCTGCCCTGCCCAAGCCCGTCGCGCACCTTTGTTAACCTGTAAATGACGATGCGGATTGTGCGACGCCCTTCCGTAATGGGGGTCAAAGCAGCCACGGCCCCCAATACCCTCTATCGAATTCCCCGGAGACCCACTATGGAAGCACTGACCGAAGCCGCCCTGCCCGAGCTCACCACCGACGATCTCTCCCGCTACTCGCGCCACCTCATCCTGCCCGAAGTGGGCATGGAGGGCCAGCGCCGCATCAAGGCTGCCCGCGTGCTCTGCGTGGGCACCGGCGGACTGGGCTCGCCGCTGGCTTTTTACCTGGCCGCGGCCGGCGTCGGCACACTGGGTCTGGTCGATTTCGATGTCGTGGACGCCAGCAACCTGCAGCGCCAGATCATCCACTCGACCAAAGACATCGGGCGCAAGAAGCTGGATTCCGCCGAGGAGAAGCTGACCGCGCTGAATCCGGCCATCACGATCGTCAAGCACGAGACCATGCTCACCAGCGCCAATGCACTCGATATCATGAAGGACTACGACATCGTGGCCGACGGCACGGACAACTTCCCCACCCGCTACCTGGTCAACGACGCCTGCGTACTGCTGGGCAAGCCCAACGTCTACGGGTCAATCTTCCGCTTCGAGGGCCAGGCGAGCGTCTTTGCCACCGAGACCGGCCCCTGCTACCGCTGCCTCTATCCCGAGCCGCCGCCGCCCGGCCTTGTTCCCAGCTGCGCAGAGGGCGGTGTCCTCGGCATTCTGCCCGGCCTGGTCGGCGTTATCCAGGCCACCGAGGTCATCAAGCTCATCCTCGGCAAGGGCGAGTCGCTGGTTGGCCGCCTGCTTCTGGTCGATGCGCTGAACATGCGTTTCCGCGAACTCAAGCTGCGCAAGAACCCCGAGTGCCCGGTGTGCGGCACGAACCCTACCGTCACGGCGCTCATCGATTATGAGCACTTCTGCGGCATCCTCCCCGAAACACCACAGGAAAAAAACATGAAAAACGGAATCCCCCAGATCAGCGTGAAGGAGTTCAAGGCGCGGCGCGACGCCGGCGAAGACGTGTACCTGCTCGACGTGCGCGAGCCCTACGAATACCAGATTGCCCAGATCGGCGGCACGCTCATCCCCCAGAACGACGTACCCAACCGCCTCGCCGAAGTCCCCCGCGACCGTGAGATTGTCGTCCACTGCCGCTCGGGCGCCCGCAGCCAGCGCATAGCAGAATTCCTGAAGCAATCCGGCTACACGCAGGTCGCGAATTTGGCCGGCGGCATCCTGGCCTGGTCCGACGAAATCGACCCCAAGGTGCAAAAGTATTGAGAAACCCGCGGGAGGACTTGACGGTTCATCCCAAAAGTGGGATAGATAATGAGACGGGAACCCGTACCCGGTGAAAAGCCGCTCTACTGGATCGGGTCATCGATCAAGGACATCGCTCGATTCCCGTCCGAGGTGCAACGCACGGTTGGTTTTGCGCTCAGTGCGGCCCAATTTGGCGGCAAACACCTCTCCGCGAAGTTTTGGAAGGGTGAGGGACCGGGAATCCTGGAAGTCGTGAAAGATTACGATGGGGACACATACAGGGCCATCTACACCGTTCGCTTTGCCAAGGCAGTCTATGTGCTGCACGCGTTTCAAAAGAAGTCGCCTCACGGCATTGCGACCCGGCAATCCGACATCGCCCTGGTCAGGGAGCGCTTGAAGGTTGCACAGCGGGACTACGAGGAGAAACATGGCTAAAGCCGCGACCAACCAGGTGATCCGTAGCAGCGGCAACGTTTTTGCCGACCTGGGCCTGCCTGACGCGGCAGAACTGCACACCAAGGCCCGGCTTTGCGCCGCGATCAACCGGATCGTCGAACGCCAGCGGCTCACCCAGGCCGAACTTGCTGCCGCGCTCGGCGTCAACCAGCCGAAGGTTTCCGCGCTTCTCCACTACAAGCTGGAAGGCTTCTCCGTCGAGCGCCTCATGCACTTTCTCGTCGCACTCGGCCACGACGTAGAGATTCTCGTAAAGTCCAAGCCAAGCACCCGCTCCGCCCGCATCGCTGTCAAAGCCGCGTAATTTTCACAAACACCTGCGCCTTGCGCGCCGCCGAGTTCTCTAAGCGAGCCTGCGCCCGCCTGTTCATGCGCCCGCCTCGTTAACAACTCAACAAAAGTCGCGCCAGCCCTCCTGCCGAGGTAACATTCCCGTTGACGGTTTCTGGCCGCCGGTGTACCGTGCAAGACGTATCGCCCGGAAGGATCGTCCCCGGCGGGTAATCCACCACGCATTCCCCCTTGCCGATCCATCCTCTCGCCGCGAACGACATGCGATTTGCATCCTTCCCGGCTGAGCCGTCCCGGCCAACAAGCCGCCCAAAACGGAGAACACCATGAGTGAGATTCCCGCCGGATATGCCCGCCTCGAAAAGAGCGAGCGCCGGGCTGTCAGCAACGCAACCCTGGTCGGTCCGGCCAATGCCGATGAGGCCATGTCCGTCAGCGTGCGCATTCGCCGCCGTCCCGGCGCGCCGCCGCTGCCCGACATGGACCATTGGGCCTCCGTGCCCGTCCAGAACCGCCAGTATCTCTCCCGCGACGAGTTCGCAGCCACCTATGGCGCCCACCCCGACGAACTGGAGCAGGTGGCTGCTTTTGCTCGCTCCGCCAGACTCGCGGTGGTCCAAAGCAGCGTGGCCCGGCGCACCGTCGTGCTCTCGGGAACCGTGGCGCAGATGAGCGCCGCCTTCGGCGTGACCCTCAGCCACTACAAGTCCAAAGATCAGGAGTACCGCGGACGCGAGGGATTCATCCAGGTCCCCGCCGCACTGGCCGGTCTGGTCGAAGGCGTCTTCGGCTTCGATAACCGGCGCATGGCCCGGCGCTGCTCGAACGGCGGCACCATCACCCCGCTCAACCCCGTTCAGGTTGCCAAGCTGTATAACTTCCCCACCGCCCCCACCGGAGCCGGCCAGACCATTGGACTGCTCGAATTCGGCGGCGGCTATGCGGAAAGCGACCTCCAGGCGTACTTCACCACCAGCCTGGGCATCGGTCCCGGATTCACCACGCCCGCCCTCGCCCCCATCTCCGTGGATGGCGCAACGAACGCGCCCGGCACCGAAGGCTCCGATGAGGTGGTGCTGGATATCTCGGTCGCCGGCGCGGTCGCGCAAGGAGCAAAGATCGCCGTATACTTCGCGCCCTTCACCGAACAGGGCTGGGTGGATGCTGTCACTACCGCCATCCAAGGCGTCTCCAGCATGCCCGCCGGTTGGCCCATGCCTTCGGTGATCAGCATCAGCTGGGCATGGACCGAATTCGAATCCTTCCCCGGAATCAGCTGGACCCAAGCCGCCATGGACGCCGTGAGCCAGACATTCCAGGAGGCGGCGGCGCTGGGCGTCACTGTCTTTGTTTCCTCCGGCGATAACGGCTCCAACTGCAACGCCAGCGACGGCCAGGCCCACTGCTATTACCCCTCGACCGACCCATGGATCACCTCCGTCGGCGGCACCGCAATCGAAAACGTCTCCGGCTCCAGCTTCAAGGAGATCACGTGGAACGATATCGGCGGCGTCACCGGCGGCGGCATCAGCGAAGCCTTCCCGCTGCCGTCGTGGCAGGTTGGCAAGGGCATCCCCGCCTCCATCAATCCCGGCGGGCGCGTTGGCCGCGGCATTCCCGATATCGGCGCCTATGCCAACGGCTACTACATTGTCCTGGGTGGCGTTCAGTCGAGCGGCGGCTGGCCGGGGCTCTATGGCTACCCGGGCACCAGCGAGGCCGCCCCGCTCATGGCCGGCCTCATTGCGCAGATCAACCAGGCAATCGGACACCCCGTCGGCTACCTGAACCCCACGCTCTACAGCCTGGGCAGCTCCGTCATCGTCAACATCGACGATGGCGCCAACAACGCCGTCTCGCCCGCTCCCGGCTACACGGCTACGGCCGGCTGGAACGCCTGCACCGGCCTGGGCCGCGTCAACGGCAGCGCGCTGCTGACCGCCCTGCAGGGTACAGGCACCGAGTTCGGCGACGTGTTCAGCGTGGGCGCAACCGCCTGGGCCGCCAACCGGCTCGATGTCTTCGTGAAAGGCGGAAGCGATGCCATGTACCACAAGGGTTGGGACGGGAGCGCATGGGGCGGCTATGAAAGCCTTGGCGGCGTCATCGGCTCCACCCCCAACGCCGTCTCCTGGGGGCCAAGCCGCCTCGATGTCTTTGCCAAGGGAACCGACAACGCACTCTGGCACAAATGGTGGGACGGGAGCGCCTGGGGCGGATGGGAGAGCCTGGGCGGCGTCCTCGATTCCGCGCCCTGCGCCGTCTCCTGGGGCTCGAACCAGCTGGATATCTTCACCAAGGGCCAGGACAACGCCCTCTGGCACAAGTGGTGGGACGGGCGCTCCTGGGGTGGTTGGGAGAGCCTCGGCGGTGTGATCACCAGCCCCCCGCAAGCCGTCGCCTGTGGGCCGAACCGCCTCGATGTCTTCGCCCGGGGGCAGGACGGAGCCATGGGTCACAAGTGGTGGGACGGCAGCGCCTGGGGCGGTTGGGAGAGCCTGGGTGGCGTCATCGTCGGCCAGCCCAACCCCGTTTCCTGGGGCCCCAACCGCCTCGATGTCTTCGCCCAGGGAACTGACAACGCCCTATGGCACAAGGCTTGGGACGGCAGCCAGTGGCGGGGATGGGAGAGCCTCGGCGGAAGCATCGTCAGCGCCCCGGTCTCTGTCGCCTGGGGCCCAAACCGGCTCGATATCTTCGCTATTGGCGACGACCGCGCCATGGTCCACAAATGGTGGGACGGCAGCTCCTGGGGCGGCTTTGAAAACCTCGGCGGCTCAATGGCGTCGGTGCCCTGCCCGGTGAGCTGGGCCGCCAATCGGCTCGACGTCTTCTGCAAGGGCCAGGACAACGCGCTCTATCACAAGTGGTGGGACGGCTCGGCCTGGGGAGGATGGGAAAGCCTGGGCGGTGTGCTCGCGCCGTAGCCGCACGCCCGGAGAGCGCGGACAGCCGGTTCCGCGCACAAACCTCGCGGCGCGCAAGCGCCGCCTGCCCCACCGAGGTGGTCAGTGCGCCACTTCTACCGGCCCTGGCCGCTGCGCGTCGCCGCCACGGCCATTCTCGTCCAGCTTTCCGAAGATCATTTTCCCACTGGCCGTCTGCAGCACGCTGGTGACCGAGATTTCGACCGCCTTGCCGATCAGCTTGCGCGCGTGATCGACCACCACCATGGTGCCGTCGTCGAGGTAGCCGACGCCCTGGTTGAACTCCTTGCCTTCCTTCAGGATGAGCACGCTCATTTTCTCGCCGGGCAGCACCACCGGCTTCAGTGCGTTGGCCAGGTCGTTGATATTCAGCACTTCCACGTGATGCAGGTGCGCTACCTTGTTCAGGTTGAAATCGTTGGTCACCACCTTGGCCTCCCACTTCTTGGCCAGTTCCAGCAGCTTCAGGTCCACCTCGCGGATGGAAGGAAAGTCGTCGGGCACAATCTGCACCTGGATTCTGTCGCTGGACTGCATGCGTTGCAGCATGTCCAGGCCGCGGCGCCCGCGCTGGCGCTTGGAGCCGTCGGTGGAGTCGGCCACCACCTGCAGCTCGCGCAGCACAAACTCCGGCACCACCATCATGCCGTCGATGAACCCGGCCTCGGCGATGTCGGCGATGCGCCCGTCGATGATCACGCTGGTGTCCAGCACTTTGGCGCTCCGGCGCGTGGGCTTCTCGCCGGAAAAGATGGTGCCCAGCGCCGCCGGGTTCAGCAGGTCGCCCTTGCTGGCGCCCACCAGCAGGCCCACGTAGGTCATCAGCAGGAGGACGAAGATCTGCACCGCTGCCGAGTTGCCCGCGCTCAGCGGCGCGGTCTTGAGCACGAGGCAGAACAGGAACGCGCCGAATATCCCCAGCACGCTGCCGGCCACGGCGCCGATCAGCCTTCGCAACGTCAGCGCCCGCACCCGCAGTTCGAAGACGATGACTGCGGCGGCGGCGGCACCGCCCACGCCCGCGCTGACCCAGCGGTCAAGGCCAAAGGGCTGAAGGAAGTAACAGACCCCGGACAGCAGGGCCACAAACAGAATACGAAGCAGAATGAGATCCATAAAAGGCCAACTCCCCCTTGCGCTGGAGAAAAAATACTCCAGCCTGGGCACAAGTCGCGAGTATGCCGATTTCCACTCTAATTCGTCAAGAGCAGATTGAGAACGGCCCTGGAATCGCGTCGAAATCTGAAGCTCCGGGAGCATTACCAGATCGTCCTGGCCCGGCAAATCCATCCCACGCGGCTTCCCCGGCCGCCGCCGCAAACCCCGACTACTGCTTGTTCACGTCCACATAGTAGAGGTCGGTCGCCACCTGGAACTCATCCTTTTTGAGCGCCGACTCCATTGTCTGCCACTTGGTTGTCGGATGTATCGTCTGCCAGTGCCCCGGCGTGCCCACCTTCACCGGCATGGCGAAGCTATCCTCGTCGGCGTCCCACTTGTACATCACCGTCCCCGACGCTTCGCCAAACAGCAGTTCCAGCCGCGGAATCGAAACATGCCGCAGGTACTGGTCGAAGATGGGCGTCAGGTTCATTCCCGTGTGCTGGTTCCACCACGCCACCACGTCTTCGGTCATGATGTTCTGGTACTTGAAGTGCTGGTAGAACGCGTGCAGCAGCGCGAACCACTTGGCATCGTCGTTCACCACGCTGCGCAGGGTGTTGATCATCAGCGCGCCTTTGAAGTACTGGTCCTGCGTCGGCTCCGCGTTCACGCCCCGTTCGGCCACGATGGGCCGCATCCCCACCACCTTCGGCTTCAGTCCGCCGAGGTACTTGAGGGCATCGTCCTTGCCCCAGCGGTACTCCACATACAGCGCCTCCAGATAGGTCGTCCACCCCTCGTGAATCCACATGTCCGACGGGTCGGCCGCGGTAATGCTGTTGCCGAACCACTCATGCCCGCTCTCGTGGATGATGATGAAGTCGAACCGCGTGCTGATGCCCACCCCCGTCCAGTCGCGGCCCATGTACCCGTTCTGGAACCCGTTTCCGTAGGCCACCGCAGACTGGTGTTCCACGCCCAGGTACGGCGCCTCCACCAGCTTGTACCCGTCCTTCGCAAACGGATACTCGCCAAAATAGTGCTGGTAGGCCTCCAGCATCCCCCTGGCCTGCGCAAACTGCACCTTCGCCTTGTCCAGGTCCTCGGGCAGCACGTAAAAATCCATCGCCAGGTCGCCCAGTTTGTCGGAAAAGTGAACGTAGTTGCCGATGTTCAGCGCCACATCGTAGTTGTTGATGGGATAGCTTACGTGCCAGTCCCAACGCGTGGTGCCGTCGCCCAGGTCGGTCTTGGCCACAAACTTCCCGTTCGACACATCCACCAGTCCGTTGGGAATCGTCACGCTGATGTCCATCGACTCCACTTCGTCCTTCCACTGGTCCTTGTCCGGCCACCACATGCTCGCGCCCGTGCCCTCGCAGGCCGTGTTGATCCACACGTGCCCGCTCGGATCCTTCTTGAACGTCATCCCCCCGAAGCGGCCCGTCTCCTCCGGATGCCCCGAGTAATAGAAGTCGATCGAGTAAACCTGCCCCGCCCGCAGCGTCTCCGGAAAATCCACAAATACGGCGCCCGTGTCCCGCTCATACTTGAGCATCTTGTCGCCCAGCAGAATCTTGTCGATTGTCAGCGTGTCCCTCAGGTCCAGTTGAATGCGCGTCCCGTCCTGGAGCATTTTGAAGCGGATCGTATTCTTGCCGGTCACCCATTGCTTCTCCGGGTCCACGCGAATGTCCAGGTGGTAATAGAGCAGGTCGTTGTTCGCGCGATACGGCCCATACGCCCCACGCAGCATGTCGTAGCGCGTGGGGATGGGCGCGCCCGCATCGTTGGGCGCAGTGCGCCGTTTTTGCTGAGTTGCGGCAGGCGAATTCGCCGCTGTTGCAGGCGCTGCCGCGGCTGCGGCCGGAGCATCGGGCTTCGTCGCGGCCTGCTGTGCGGCGAGACCCGGAGACAAGGCCGCAGCCAGTGCGCAAAGAACCAGCAGTCTGCATGCATAGGGTGGAAGACCGCAAAATCGCATGGCGCTATCCTAATCGCCAAGCCTAATTGCGGCATAGGATGCGACACCCTCCGCCATGGCACAATGGTTCATCTGAAGAATCTTTGAGCAAGGCGATGCTTTGAAGGGACGCGGCTTTAGCAGCGCCATTGATGCAGATAAATGAGCGTGGGCTTTAACCCCTGAGGGAATACAAGCTCTGCAAAGGCGCTTGCCCAGGGCTTCGTTCAGGAGGAATCGGTTCATGAACACAGCGCAATTGCAGCACAAGACCGGAGCGCTTTCGCGTTTGCCCGCAGTGTTGGTCTCCGCAACTCTCGCACTCAGCGCCTACGCCGCACCCGCGCAACAGAAGGCCTTCACCATCGAGCAGGCTCTCAGCGCTCCCTACACCGCCGACCTCATCGCCGCTCCCGCAAAGGGCCGCCTCGCATGGGTGGCCAACAGCAACGGCCGCCGCAACCTGTGGGTCGCCGAGCCGGCCCCCGACGGGAAAGGTTACGTCTCCCGACCGATCACCCATTACCCCGAAGACGACGGCCAGGAGATCAACACGCCGCAGTGGACTCCCGACGCCGCTTCGATCGTCTACGTCCGCGGCGACGGCGTGCAAGGCGAGACCCATCCCGTCCCCAATCCCGCATGGTTCCCCAAAGGCGCGCAGCAGCAGCTCTGGATCGTCAGCGCGTCAGGCGGCGAGCCGCGCCTAATGGGCGAAGGCCACGCGCCCGCAGTCTCTCCCGACGGCAAAACGGCGGCCTACGTGCTCAAGGGCCAGCTTTGGTCCATCGGCCTCGACGACCCGGTCGCCAAGCCGCAGCAACTGCTGCAAACGCGCGGCTCGGCGGGCGATCTCCGCTGGTCGCCCGACGGCGCACATCTGGCCTTCGTCAGCAATCGCGACGACCACAGCTTCATTGCCGTCTACACCGTCACCACCGGCGCGGTCACCTACCTCGACCCCTCGACAGACCTTGACAGAAACCCTGTATGGTCGCCGGACTCCACGCGCATCGCCTTCCTTCGCATCCCGCCCGACAAGAACGCGTTGCTCTTCGTTGCCCATCGCACCGCGCTGCCCTGGTCCATCCGCATCGTCGATGTGGCCACCGGCAAAGCCCACGAGGTCTGGTGGGCCGAGGAAGGCGTGGGCAGCGCCTACCGCGAAATCGCCTCGCCCGATCAGCTTTACTGGACCGTAGGCGAGCGCATCGTCTTCCCCTGGGAGATGAATGGCTGGCTGCATCTCTGGTCGGCCCCGGCCAAAGGCGGAGCGGCAAAGGAGCTCTCGCCCGGCGGCAACTTTGAGGTCGAGCACGTATCGCTCAGCGCCGACCGCAAAACCCTGGTCTTCGATTCCAACCAGGACGACATCGACCGCCGCCACGTCTGGAGCGTCCCGCTCGGCGCCGACGGTCTGGGCAAAGCCGAGCAAATCACATCAGGAGAGGGAATTGAAACGCAGCCCATCGTCTCCAGCGACGGCGTCATTGCCGTGCTGCGCTCCGATGCGCATGTGCCGATGCGCGCCGCGGTGATGCAAGGCAACTATCTCCTCGACCTCGCGCCGCAAGCCATCCCCGCCGACTTTCCCGGCGCAAAGTTCGTAACGCCGCAACAGGTGATCTTTCCCGCCGCCGACGGTCTTGAAATTCACGGCCAGCTCTTCCTGCCCGCCGGCATAGCGCCCGGCGAACACCGTCCGGCCTTGTGCTTCTTCCATGGCGGATCGCAGCGCCAGATGCTGCTCGGATGGCATTACATGGAGTACTACTCCAACGCCTACGGCATGAATCAGTACCTGGCCTCGCTGGGCTACATCGTACTCAGTGTCAACTACCGCAGCGGCATCGGCTACGGCCTCAACTTCCGCGAGGCGCTCAACTACGGCGCATCCGGCGCCAGCGAATTCAACGATGTGATGGGAGCGGGTCTCTATCTGAAGAGCCGGCCCGATGTGGACGGCGCGCGCATCGGCTCATGGGGCGGAAGCTACGGCGGCTATCTCACCGCGCTTGCACTCGCTCGCGCCTCTTCGCTCTTTGCCGCCGGCGTGGACATGCACGGCGTGCATGACTGGAACAGCGAGCTGCCTACCTTCTCGCCCAACTACGACCCGCGCGAGCACGCCGAGACGGCGCGCGTGGCCTTCGAGTCCTCGCCGATCTCGTCGGTCTCCACCTGGCGCTCGCCCGTGCTGCTCATCCACGGCGACGACGACCGCAACGTTCCCTTCGCCGAAACGGAGTTGCTGGTCGATGCCCTGCGCCGCCAGAAGGTCGAATTCGAGGAACTCATCTTCCCCGACGAAATTCACGACTTCCTGCTGCGCCGCGACTGGGTCCGCGCTTACGCGGCCAGCGCAGATTTCTTCGGCCGCAAACTCCATGCAGTTCCTTAGCCGCTGGTCCCTGCCTTTACGAAGCCACCGCCAGTTCCTGCGCCTGTGGCACGCGCACCGAACCCTTGCGCGGCCCGCGCTTGCGCGCGCTCATCAGCTTGATGCGCTCCAGCAGTTCCTGCGCGCTGCAGTTCTTCTTCGCCAGCAGCGCATCCGCCTGGTGGATGTCGGCGATCATCTTCTGCGGATCGCCAAGCAGGATCATCGGGACATGCGACGCAATCTGCTTGAGACGCTCCACCAGCTGGCTCCCATTCATGTGCGGCATGGCGAAATCGGCCAGCACCAGGTCCACGGCAGTTTCGGCAAACAAGCCGATCGCCTCCTGTCCGCTCGTGGCCGATAGCACGCGGTATCCGTTGGTTGCCAGCATGAACTTGAGCACAGAGAGCTCCTGTTCGTTGTCGTCTACGCAGAGAATTACTTTCTTGGGTCGCATGTCCTGGGAGAAGCTCCTTGCTTTGAATTTCCAATGAATGGTGGCGGGCAACACCTTGCCTGAGCCCGCTCTGGTGGCAGGCTGGCAAGCGTGAATTGCCTGGTCCGGCGATCGCCCACAAGGCTAACGCTTCCGGTTGATCTTGCTGCCGAAAGGCTCTTCGCGACGCACCTGCAGTCCTGGGAGGACGCGGCGTGCGCGGAGAGCGGCATTCGGCTTTCGATACACGGAAAGGCCACCCATTGTTCGCGATCAGTTTGTGAATAAAGTCTGGGTCAAAGCCGGCGTTGGAGCCGGTCAAATTCGTTCAATGAAAGCCAAGAGTACGAGCCTTTTTTGCCGCTGGGAAGAGGGAATGAGAGGCGAAATCAGACGTGAAAATCAGCCTGTAACAAGGGGAAATTAGCTAGGGTTAATTGTTGCCGTCACTTGCCTTGAGGAATGCCTGTTGAAAGCATGTGCATCACAGCAGGAAAAGCCGGCCATTTGCCACAAGAACAGTGCTTCCACCCACGCGCACTTCGCTCACGCGCGCCGAAGGTGGCTGTGCGGGACCGCTTTCGATCTGCGCGGAGAGGTACAACTCGCTTGCCCGGCCCATCTCCACGCCCTGGCGCAAGTGTACTCGCTTTCCCGATGCCACTGCGCCGCGAAGCACGAGGTAGGCGATCGCGCATCCTGCCGCCGATCCGGTAGCAGGATCTTCGCCCCCATGAAACTGCATGCGCGCGCGCCACGCAGGCGCTTCGTCTCCGGTGGGCGCCAGCACATAGAACCAGCGCGCACCATGCGCGCGCAGCGACGCGGTGGCCTCCTGATGGATCACTTTGAGTTTTGACAGTGCCTCACACGACCTGAGCGCCACGATTGCAAATGCGGTTCCCGTAGAGACAATCCGCGGCCCCAGCGCAGGGTCCAGATCTTCGGTCTCCAATCCGCACAGCCGCGCCACTTCGCCGGCGTCCAGCTCCGCGCCAAACTCCGGATCGGGCTGTGTCATCTCGCCAAACAATCCCTCCGCCGCAAATTGCACCGGCACCGCGCCTACATTCTCCTTGAGCGTCACGGTATTCCCGCGCACGGTTTCGGGCATGTTGGTTCGCAACACGCTTGCCGTTCCCAGTGTCGGATGGCCGGCGAAGTTCAACTCTTCCTGCGTGGTGAAGATGCGCACGCGCACGCCCTCGCGCTCCTCTACCTCCGCCGCTCTGCGCTCAACAAATGTGGTCTCGCTGAGGTTGAACTCGCGGGCAATGGATTGCATCTGCTCCGTCGCGAGGCTGGCAGTATTCATGACCACCGCCAGCGGATTGCCTTGAAGGGCCGTCTCCGTAAAAACATCCACGATAAAATATTCCAATTCCATCGAAGCCTTCTCAATCATCGCTTGACATGAAGCCGTTTAGCCTCTAGTCTACGACTATCCGCTGAGCCGATCTTTTGCATTTGTGCTCACGTGGAGAAGGATCGAATGGCCCATTTCACCACGCCCGCCTGCTGTCTGTGCCGCTGCTGTCAGCGCTGCCGCACGCGGGCGTGTCCTCTGGGCTGAGATTCACTTGCAACGAATCGAATTCCCTGCGACCCACCCGCGAAAGAGCGTGGTGGGTTTTGAGTTTCAGGGAACAGGGATTAGGGAACAGGGAACAGTTTTTATTGGTGAGGAGAGAGAGAATGGCAGCGAATCCTCAGCGGAAAAATGCACGATGCTTGTGTCGCAATTATGCACGCTGATCCCTGTTCCCTAATCCCTGTTCCCTGCTTCTCAAGCACCGGTGGCGAAGTGGCTAACGCGCAGGTCTGCAAAACCTGTATACGCGGGTTCAATCCCCGCCCGGTGCTCCAAGTTTTCCGACGGTAGCAAAAAGGGCCGCACCCCATCCTCGTTGGGGTTGCGGCCCTTTCCGTTGACCCGTCGCCCGCATCGTTCGCGCAGGCCGAGGGAACACACTCAAATGGCGATCATCGGCCGCGGCAGGCGCGTCTTGGCGCGGTCCAGAAATATCCGCATGCGCAGCGCTTCCGACCGCTCCAGCGCCACGAGCCGCATGTGCCTGCGGATATGGTCCACATCTTGCAGCTCGGAGATCTGAGCCTCGTCGGACTCCGCATCCCTCTCCAGGCGCGCAATCCGTTCCTCCAGCGTGCGGCGAAACCTGGGACTGATCTCAAAACCTTCGTTGGCGGCACAGTTGGTGATCATGGCATGCACCTCGATGCAGGGAATCCCGAGGCCTAAAAAATTTCTTAAGAGGCCTCATGTTTTTCCCTCTTGCGCCGATATTAGAGAAGACTCACTCTTTGCGCCAGATTACTGTTGCCTCACGCGCACGTAACCTGCTGTCCGAAAACAGAACACTCCCGCGCCATCCTGCGCAAAAGCTCGCCGCCCCAAGCGCGAAAATGCCCGGCTCCGCGTCAGATTTTAATGAGTTGTCCTACTCCTGTGGCGGCATCGCAAAGTAGCCCTTGCGCACCTGCGCCTTCAAACCATCCCCGCGGCACTCCACCGCCAGGTGGCGGAACGTGCCGTCCAGCTTGGTATTCGAGGGCGTGTAGCTGGCCACGTACTGGGTGCGCAGCTCGTCTTCGATCTGCTGAAAGGCTGCCTCCAGTTTCTTGCCGTTGTTGCCCACATCGATCAGCCGCCCGCCCGTCTCTTCCGTCATCTGTTTCATGGCCGAGTAGCCGTAGTAGCCAAAGCCGCCGTAGAAGCCGCGGTCGGCAATCAGAATGGTATAAACGATGACGTTGTTCTTCTGCGCCGCCGCGATCGCGTCCTTGATCTTGTGAACGCTGCCTTCGTCCTCGCCGTCGGTCAGCAGGATCATTGCCTTGCGGCCCGTCTCCTGGTTCATCTTCTCGTTCGAGGCCAGGTATACGGCATCGTAGAGCAGCGTTCCCTTGGGCGCGCCGATGGTGGGCACCGTGCCGCCGCCCGCGCCCGGAATGCCCGCCGCGCCATTGCCGCCGGCGGTGTTGATCTCCGCCTTGCTCATGGCCCGCGACAGCAGACGCGCGCTGTTGGTGAAGTCCTGCAGCAGGTCCACGTTCACATCGAACGACAGCAGGAACGCTTCGTCCTTGGCCTTCAGCACGCGCTCAAGGAACTGGCTTCCTACGTCCTGCTCCAGCGGCAGCACGCGCTGCTGGCTGCCCGAGGTGTCCAGCAGAATGCCCAGCGTGAGCGGCTGGTGCGTCTCCGCCACAAAGCTCTTCAGCGTCTGCGGAGTCTTGTCTTCCGAGATGGTGCATTCGTCCTTGGTCAGGTGCGGGACCAGGTTGCCCTGCTTGTCCTTGATGGTAAAGAACACGTCCACCAGGTTCACTTGCAGCTTGAAGGTGGCGACGGATTGTTCGTCTTCCGTCGGGGCCGGCGCGGTGCTCACCGGGGGCGCGTCCGGCGAGGGCGCAAGCTGAGCCCGTCCCATGCCGGACACTCCCGGCAGGGCGAACAACAAGGCGGCCACTCCCCAACGCGTGCGCATTCTGGTCATTTAGACGAATATGAGACCACGAAGAAAGCATACCTGAACCATTTCGCGCCAGGCGGGCAACCTGCACGGCTCTGGCGCGTCTGATAATCTGACGAGTGCGGATGACTGTTCTCAGTTGCCGGCCGTCAGTCGTCGCGAACCATTGACTTCTGGCCACTGGGAGCGGCAAATTGATCGGGAATCGGGGAGAGTCCCGGACCGATCATTGATCACTGAAATCTGGAGATCCCCTGTGAAGGTTCGTTTGACTCTCATTGCGCAGGCAGCACTGCTGAGTAGCACCCTGGTTGCGGGCCCGATGGCCCTGGCCCAGCAGCAGACCCCCGTGCCCGATGCGCCCGCGCCCCAGGCGCCCAAGCCACTGGCCAACGTCGACGGCCCCATTACCCCCGGTCTCGGCGCCGGAGAAGAGCCGACCACGCCTAATTCCACCTCCGACAACTCTTCCACGCCGGGCGCACCCAGCAGCCAGGCCCCTTCCACGCAGGGCAAGGACACTTTTCAGCCCACGGCGCCGGAGTTCCTGAACGCCGCCGACACCGGCACCAAGATCACCCTCAATGTGACCTATGTGGAAGTTCCGGTCACCGTCAAGGATCCCAAGGGCAAGATGGTCGCAGGCCTCACCTGGCGCGACTTCAAGGTCTTCGAGAACGACACCCGCGAGCCCATCCGCGTCTTCAACGTCGATGCTTATCCGCTTTCCATCGCCTTCGTCGTCGACCAGAGCCTGACCTCCGACGTAATGCAAAAGGTCAACAGTTCCCTTGACGCCATCCAGGCCGCGCTCACCCCCTACGACGAAGTCGCTGTCTTCACCTACAACAACGGCGCCCAAAACCGCTCCCAGGGATTCACCGGCGCACAGAGCGCGCGCGTGCCTTACGTACTGGCGATGACCAAGTCCGCCGGCAGCGAAATCGAGGCGCCCGTCAACAGCGGTCCCCTGGTCGGCTGTCCCATTCGCGTCAACGGGAACTGTGCCGATCCCAACATCCAGCCAGGATTTTCGGCCGGAAGCAGTGCCGGCGTCATCACCATCCCCAAGGAGATTCACACCCTCAACGACGCCATCCTGGCCGCGGCCAAGGAGCTCTCCACCCGTCCAAAGGGCCGCCGCCGCATCATTTACGTCATCTCCGACGGCAAGGAAAACGGCAGCAAGGCCACCTACAAAGAGGTCATTCACTACCTGCAGACCAACGAAACCGCCGTCTACGGAACGCTGGTGGGCACCTCCGCCGCCTGGGGCGAGGGCTGGGTCAGCCGCATCCACCTGCCCTTCACCATGTACGACAACATCCTCTACAAGTACATCGCGGCCACCGGCGGGCAGGCCGACTCTGAGCGCAACCTCAACGGCATCGAGAAGAGCTACTTCGACATCGCCAACGAAGCCCGCAACCAGTACACCCTGGTCTACGCCAGCCACGAATCGATCTACGACAGCAAGTACCGCAAGATCGATGTGCGCGTCGACCGGCCGGGCCTCGAGGTGGTCGCGAAGCCCGGCTACTACCCCTCGGCGCAGATGTCGCGCTAGGGGCGTGAACTCCTCCGGCGCCACGGCGGGACTGGGGCTGGTCTCAGCCGCCTCCTGGGGCGGATCCGACTTCCTGGGCGGCATCGGCGCGCGGCGCGCACCCGTCCTGCTGCTGGTCGCCTCCGGTCATTTCGCCTCCCTTTTCGTTCTCCTGGCAGTCTGCGTGGGAACTGGCCTGGCCCTCCCCGGCCGTCACGATCTGCTCATCGCCGCGCTGGGAGGCTTCGAGGGCGCGGTGGCGCTGGCCATCTTTTATCGCGCCCTGGCCATGGGCGCTATGGGCCTTACCGCGGCCCTCACCGGGCTCCTCACCGCCCTGGTGCCAGTACTCTTCTCGTTGTTGCACGACGGCCTGCCCGCGCCCCTGACCCTCTGTGGACTGGCCATGGGCCTGGCCGCCATTTGGCTGATCACCCACTCGCCCGCCGCAAAGAACGCGCAGGAGAAGCAAGCAGCGACCCCGCCCGCCGCGCTGTTGCTGGGCGCTCTGGCCGGCCTGGGCTTCGGAACCCAGCTGATCCTGTTCAAGTTTGCCTCAGGAGGCAGCCTGCTGTGGATCATGACCTCGGCCCGCGGTGCGGGCGTTTCCGCCATGCTCCTGTTGCTGCTGGTCATGCCGCCCAAGGCTCCCTGGCGCGGCTTCTGGCTCTACGGCATCCTGGCCGGCGCGCTGGACACCGTGGGCAACCTCTTCTATATCCAGACCACCCGCATGGGCCGCCTCGATGTGGCCGCCGTGGTCTGCTCGCTTTACCCCGCAGGGACCATCTTGCTGGCCGCGCTGGTGCTGCGCGAGTGGCCCAGCTTACGCCAGCTCGCGGGTATGGGGCTGGCGCTGGCAGCAGTGGTCCTGCTCAGCGTTTGAACCCCGGACGCAAAAGGGCCTGTGCGTCCGCACAGGCCTCTGGTAATTGCACGAAATTTAGCTCTCGCCCCAGATGGGCGCAGCCGCAGTCCTGCCGGAATCGCCCGGCCCAGGCAGCGCTCGCTTTTCTGAGCGCCTGAAACGACATAGGCCCGTGCACATGCACGAGCCCTGGGAAGACACCGGCAACGTTCAGACCAGCGAGGTCTTCTTATCGAATTGCTTGCCACACTCGGGGCAGAATCCCTTGTCTTCCGCTGCGCCGGGATTCGGCGCGCTGGCGGTGACGAGGGCGGAGCATGCCGGGCAGCGATAGGTTGCCTTGCCCGCAGCCGGAGCCGCAGCAGGCGTGCCGGGGGCGACGGCAGTGGCCGTGGACTGCATGGAGGGTGGGGGCGCCGGATCGGTAATCCCCTTGATGCCCTCCTTGAAGCCTTTGAGACCCTCACCCAACCCCTTGCCCAGTTCCGGTAGTCGTCTGGCTCCAAACAGCAGAAACACAATTACGCCCAAAACCAGCAAGTGCATTGGCTGAAGTAGATCGCCCATTTCATCCTCCGCGCGCCGCAAATTCCCGGCACGCAATCTCAGTCGTTATTGTCGCACAAACATCGTTCCCCGCGCTGAGACCGGCAAAGGGCTTCAACGCAGGGACCCGTTATCGCCTGTCTGGGATTCGTTAGAAGCGCAGTCCCTGTTCCCTAACTCAATTCACCTGCGCCGGGTGCCCAATCCTTGCTGTCATTCTGAGCGAAGCGCAGCGGAGTCGAAGAACCTGCTTTTTGTAATCCCTGGCGCAAGGGTGGGAGAGTCCACGATCACTTGGCGCACAAGCGCCGTCTGCCCCACCGCAGGCGGTCAATTCACCTGCGCCGGCTTGCCCAGCCGCTCGGTGACCATGGAAAAGAAGGCCCGCAAGTCCTCCTCTTCGCCCACCGTCAGCCGCCGGTAGACCTTCATGAGCGGAAACAGCCGCGATCCGCGCACGTCCACGGACGGAACCGCTATGGCCCCGCCCGGGTACTGGGTCATCTCCCAGCTGCCCGCATAGCGCCTCCGCAGAACCTCGCCCAGGTAACTGCCCCACAGCCGCACCTCGAACTCTACGTCCATCTCCGGGCTCTCTCCCACCAGCACCAGGATCTCGTCCAGAGGGTCAATCGACTCCGATGTAAAGTCGAGCTTCTGCTTGAACTCGCGCTTTCCCAGGTCCACAGCCGCCCGGGCGTACCCCTCCATCATCGTTCCCAGGTCAGGGTACGAGGCCGACTCCAGCCGATTCCGCAGTTCGCCGCGGCTTGACATCCGTTCTCCAGAGTACATCCATGGGATGCGGAAACCGTGCAACAAAATCGAAGTTGTTACCATCTATACGACAGACTCGACGTTCGCCCGGAGGATTTCCCGTTGAAATTTTTGAAGATGATCGCTCTCGCAGGACTGCTGGCCCTTGGCGCCGGCAACGCGCGCTCCGCCGGACGCGACATCTATCCCGATCCCACGCAGGCCCGGGCCGACCTGGCCGCCGCCCTGAAGACCGCCGCCCAGAACCACAAACGCGTCATCCTCGACTTCGGCGGCAACTGGTGCGGCGACTGCCAGGTCCTCGACATTTACTTCCACAACCAGCAGAACCGGCCCATCCTGGAGGCCAACTTCGTGCTGGTCCATGTGAACATCGGGCAAATGGACGAGAACCTCGACCTTGCGAAGCAGTATCAGGTTCCGCTCGATCGCGGCGTGCCGGCGCTGGCCGTGCTGAGCGACAAGGGGAAGCTGCTCTATAGCCAGCGCGGGGGAGAATTTGCGCCCATGCGCCGCATGGACCCGGCGTCCGTGACTCATTTCCTTGTCCAGTGGAAACCCGCCAAAGAGGGCTGCTCGGCGGTGATGGTCAACTGCTAGGCGGGTCTTCTTGCGGCAACTGCTTCACGCAATCGGCGCGAGGTGTTTGGTCTTCGAGTAGGTATACGTAATGCGGTGGGCCACGGTGATGGTGGAAAGCACGGCGAGCACCCACAGGACCGGCGCCATCACTCCCCAGTGGTTGAACAGCGCGCCCAGGAGGATGAGCACGATGCGCTCCGGCCGCTCCATGAAGCCTACCTTGCATTGGCCGATCAGCGCCTCGGCTCGTGCTCGCGTGTAGCTCACCATCAGCGACGTGACCATTACAAACGCCACCAGCACCACGTAGCGGAAGCGGTTGATGCGGCCGTAGTAGACCAGCAGGCCGAAGAAGAGCACCACGTCGGAGTAGCGGTCGATGACCGAGTCAAAGAACGAGCCGAAGACCGTCACCTGGTTGTTGCGCCGGGCCACGCGGCCATCCACCATGTCGAAGATGCCCGCACCGAAGATGACCAGGCCGGCATAGAAGAACATGCGCCCGGAGTTGGACGCGTTGGCGTGCCCGAACAGAAACGCGGCCACGATGTTGATGACCAGTCCGATGAAGGTGAGCACGTTGGGAGAGATGCGGGTAAGCGCCAGGCCATGCACAATGCGATCGAGAAGCCAGCCGCAACCGCGGCCAAAAGCGCTGGTCCAGGTCATTCCGCGTATCCTTGCTACTTTTCTGTGGCGGCGGCGTCTTCCACTGCGGCTTCGCCCGCCTCATCGTGAATCGTTGTCAGCTTCAAAATCTCAAGTTCGCGCTTGCCGTTGGGGGTCACAATGGTGGCCACATCCCCCACCTTCTTGCCCACCAGCCCGCGCCCGATCGGCGACGTGGTCGAAATCAGCCCCTTGACAACGTCGGACTCCTCGCTCGTCACCAGCCGGTAAACGATCTCCTCGTCCTTGGTGGAGTCGTACACCACCACGGTCGACCCGAACCCGGCCTTGTCGCGCGGGATGTTGGTCAGATTCACCAGCGACAGCTCGGCCATGCGCCGCTTCAACTGGCCCAGCCGCGCATTGACAAAAGTCTGCCGCTGCTTCGCCATGTGATACTCGGCGTTTTCCGACAGGTCTCCCATGGCCACGGCCTTCTTGATCTCCGCGGGCAGCTCATGGGAGAGCTCGTGCTCAAGAATGGCGATCTCAGCGAGAAGCTGCTTCTTTATGTGCTCGGGCATCCATGGTCCGTGGCGGGGAGCGGGGGCTGCTCCATCCGCGAGAGATAGAAAAGCTTTGACTTCTCATTATAGGGCAGGGAAGAGGGAACAGGGATCAGAGATCAGAGATCAAGAATCGGCCCGCCAACTCTCTTCAATGGCAGCGACTACGGGAGTTCCTTCGCAGGGCGGGGAGACCCACCGGGCCAATCTTTTCTAGTATTCCTCACCCCCCGTTGCAGGGTCGCCGGGCACTGATCCCTGATCTCTGACCCCTGATCTCTGTTCCAAGAACGATTGCAGGATCAACGCTGCCGCCACCTGGTCCACCACCCGCCGATGCTCCTGCCGCGCGTGGCCGGCCTCATACAAAATCTGGTGCGCTTCGCGTGTCGTGAGCCGTTCGTCCCAGAGATGGATGGGCAGCCCCGTCAACTCCCCCAGAGCGGCGGCAAACGCCTGCGTCCTGACCGCCTGCGGGCTTACGTCCCCCGACAGATGCACCGGGTTGCCCACCACAATCCCCACCACGCCGAACCGCTTTGCCAGCCGCGCCAGCGAGCGCAAATCGTCTCTGGAAACACCGGGCGCGACGCGTCGCCGCTCCAGCGTCAGCACCGGCTGCGCGGTGACTCCCAGTTCGTCCGACACAGCCACGCCGATGCGGCGGTTGCCGACGTCCAGGCCGAGATAGCGTGGTTTGGTTTCCAGTTCGTCGCTCCCAGCAGCCATCCTACTGCCCTTGGCAGCGGAAGGAAATCCCCGAGCTCTTGCCGACTCCCGCCCGATACAATGGAAGGGAGAGAATCTTCACGGGGAACTCATGCGTCTTGAATGAGTGAAGGGTTAACAACTAAGGGATGGCAGGCCGCAAACGCAGGAGCAGAAAGAAGAAAAGGAGTTTTGGCGCAGCCGGATTGCTGCTGGCGGCTTTTCTTCTCATCGCCGCCGCGGCCGGGGGCGCTGCCTGGCTGATTCTGTCGCCGTTTGGACCATCCACTGAGACCTTTGTGGAGGTGGCGCCGGGTTCATCGTCGGTCCGCATTGGCCAGCAACTGGAGGCCGCAGGAGTGGTGCGCAGCCGCTATGCATTCGAGCTGGTGCGCTTGTGGAAGCATGGGACGCTGCGCGCCGGCGAGTACCGCTTCGATCACCCGGCGCCGGCCACCGAAATCTATGCGCGGATTGCGCGCGGAGACGTTTTTACCAGGTCCGTGACCATTCCGGAAGGAGCAACCATCTTCGACGTTGCAACACGGATGGAACAGGCGGGGTTAGGGGCGCGTAAGAACTTTCTGGACGCCGCGGCGACCCAGGCGAGCCTGGTGGCCGATCTGGACCCCGGCGCCAAAAGCCTGGAGGGCTATCTGTTCCCGGACACCTATCACCTGGCCCGCAAGGCCACGCCGGCACAGATTTGCGCCACCATGGTGCGGCGCTTCCGGGCCGTCGCAGGCCAGCTTGGATTGACGGGGAACATTCACACCGTGGTGACCATGGCCTCGCTGGTGGAGCGCGAGACGGCCGTGGACGCCGAGCGCCCGCTGGTGGCCAGTGTGCTTCAAAACCGGCTGGCCAAGGGCATGCCCCTGATGACCGACCCCGCCGTCATCTATGGCCTCGAACTCGAGGGCCGCTGGCGGGGAACCATCTACCATAGCGATTTGGCGCGCGACACCGCCTACAACACTTATCTGCACAAGGGCCTTCCGCCGGGGCCGATCGCGAATCCGGGCGCCAGGTCGCTGCGCGCCGCCATGGAGCCGGCCAGGACCGACTATTTCTACTTTGTCGCTGCTGGAGCCGACCCGCAGGGCCACTCGGTGTTTTCCCGCACCCTTGAAGAACAGAACCATAACGTGGCCGGCTATCGCAACGCCGTGAAACGCGCAGGTGGCCGGTGAAGCCATTTCCCCGTCCCGCTTCCTTCGCGGCCCTGCTGCTGCCGTTGCTGCTGGCTGGCTGTTCCCTGTTTCCCACCACCCGCAAGCTGCCCGTCCCCAAGGCGCCCTCCAACATCCAGACCATCACCCCGGAGGAATTGGTCGGCAAACTGAACGACCGCTGGGCCGTCATCAATACCCTCACCGCCAAGGTCGAGTTCCAGGCCAGCGTGTCGAAAAGCAAGGAGGGCGTGGCCACGGACTACCCCAGCATCGAGGGGCACATCCTGCTGCGCAAGCCCGCCGACCTGCGTGTGCTGGGCCGCTACTTCGGCATTCTGGCCTTCGACATGACCAGCGACGGAAAGACTTTCAGCCTCTCCGTGCCTACCAAGAACAAGTTCATCAAGGGCTCGAATGCGGTCAGGAGGAGATCTCTCAATACCTGGGAAAACCTGCGGCCGGGGTTCTTTTTCGATTCGCTGCTGGTGCGCGGACTTGAGCCGGGCGATCTCTACTCCGTGATCACCGACTCGGAAACGGTGGAAGATGCGGCTCGGAAGCACCTGTTCACTGTTCCGGAGTACGTGCTCAGCATCAGCCGCCGCAAACCTGGCACGCAGCAGTTGATGCCGGTGCGCGTCGTCACCTTCCGGCGCGACACTCTGCTTCCTTACCAGCAGGACATATTCGACAGCGAAGGCAACCTGGAAACGCAAGTCTTCTACTCCAGCTACCAGGACTTTGAAGGCAGCCAGTACCCCTCCGTGGTCACCATCAAACGCCCCATCGACGAAGTCGATATCGTGCTCACTGTAGACGATGTGCATGAGAATCAGCCGCTCGCCGACGACCAGTTCGTGGTCAAGCCGGCCGACGGCGCCAAGATCCAGAACCTGGAGGAGTGAAGTCCGGCAGGTCCACCCGCGCACAGCGGCCTGACCCTCATCTGTGCTAAAAAGGGTGGTTGCGTTCCCAGTATTCAGTCGCGAAAGGAAACTCCATGGACCGCAGAACATTTCTCGGCGCCGCATCCGCCGCACTGCTTGGAGACGCGCTCAGCCCCGCTGCCGCCCTGGCCGCACCCGCCCCGCTCAAGCCCATGGACCTGGGCCTGGTCGTCAGCCCCTTCGGCGCGCCTGAGGCCACGTTCAAGCGGGTCCACGACATCGGCTTCAACAACTGCTTCCTGTCGCTCGACGCCTACATCGACGGCTTTACGCAGGACGTCGCCAACCAGTTTGGGGAGCTGCTGGCCAAGTACTCGCTGGTTGCCACCACGGTCGAGGTCGTCGGGCCGCCGCCTCTGGAATGGAACTTCCTGCGCGGGCCTTCCACTATTGGACTTGTTCCGCCAGGTACCCGCGCCGCCCGCATCGACGCCCTGCGCCAGGCCTCCGACTTCGCCAAACTCCTCGGCATTCCCCAGGTGCAGACCCACTGTGGCTTCATCCCCGAGGATCCCGCCGATCCTCTCTATCCCGGTGCCGTTGAAGCCATTCGCGCTGTCGCCCAGCACTGCCAGTCCAACGGCCAATACTTCCTGATGGAGACCGGCCAGGAGACGCCGACCACCATGTCGCGCATGCTCCGCGACGTAGCCCTGCCCAACCTCGCCGTCGGCCTGGACACTGCCAACCTCATCCTCTACGGAAAGGCCAACCCGGTGGACGCGGCGGACATCATCGGCACGCATGTGCGCAGCGTCCACGCGAAAGACGGGCGCTGGCCTACCGACCCGAGCAAGCTCGGCGAAGAAGTGCTCATCGGCAAGGGCCTGGTCGACTTCAAGCAGGTCTTCACCAAGCTCCATCGGCTCGGCTACACCGGCGCCATCACCATCGAGCGCGAAACCAGCGGGCCGCAGCAAATCGAAGACGTCCGCCAGGAAAAGATTTATCTGGAAAAAATCCTCCGCGAAGTGCTTGCCTGACCGCGGCCTGCTGAGGGACAGGATTTTCTTTTTTCGCCGCTGGAAACCTGCCCTGGTCAGGGCTACGATGAAGGGGGAGGGTCAGAATATGGCAAGCGCCGGAACGGAGCTGAAAATCGACTGGATGGCCTGTGAGCTGATTGAGTCCATCCCCGGCAAGGTATCCGGAAGGCCCGTTGTCCGCGGAACGCGTATCCTGCCCGACGCCATTGTTGGCAGCTACGACCTGGGCGAGACGATCGACGAGTTGCGCCAGGGTTTTCCCTCGCTGACTGAACCTCAAATCAGACGTCTCATCGAGTTTGCCCATTCGCAGCGAGGGCTGGCCACGCGGTGAACGTATTGCTCGATGAGAACCTCGACCACGCTTTGCGAATGCTCCTGGGGCGGCACGAGGTCGTGACAGTTACTTATATGGGCTGGTCAGGACTGCAGAATGGCGAGCTGCTTCGGGCGGCAGAAGACAGGGGGGTCGATGTTCTTTTGACTGGAGACCAATCCCTCCACCAAGAGCAGAACCTCCTCGGGAGGCGCTTGGCAATCGTGGCCTTATCCGCAATTCAGCTGCCTCTCATCAAGGAACATCTGCCGGAAGTGATCGCCGCCATCGATCGCGCGGTCCCGGGTTCTTTTCAAGCGGTGGACTGCGGCACATTCAAACGGAAGAAACCTGCCGAGGAGTAAGTACAGGACTGTTGCATCGGACGAAGAATCGTTCAACAAGAGTATCGACACTCAAAAAGGAAAGAGGCGCCATGGATCGTCGCGAACTCATTCAGACCGGAACCGCAGCCACTGCCGGCATGCTTCTTCTCAAACCGCTCACGGCCTTCGGCTATGCGGCCAACTCCGCCGTCCGCCACGGCCTGCTAGGCTGCGGGAATCGCGGCTCGACGGTGGCGCAATCATTCTCCAAGAACACCGCCGCGCAGGTTGTAGCCATCGCCGACCTCTTTCCGGACAACCTGGCCGCCGGCCACAGCCGCTTTGACAAGATCAACGCCGATCTGGGCCGCGCGCCGATCGACGCGAAGCTGCTCTTCCACGGCCCCCACGCCTTCGAGCAACTCGCTGCCTCGCCGGATGTGGACCTGATCCAGATCTCGACGCCGCCGTTCTTCCACGTGCAGCACCTTGAGGCGGCGGTGGGCGCGGGCAAGCACGTCTACTGCGAGAAGCCGGTCGGCATCGACGTTCACCAGGCGAAGCACGCGATCGAAATCGCCAAGCGCGTCAAGCCCACGCAGAGCGTCGATGTGGGCTTCCAATGCCGCAGCGGGCCGCCCTTCGCCGCCGCCGCCGAGCACATCAAGGCCGGCGCACTGGGCAAGATCGCCACCGTAACGGCATACTACAACTCGCCGGCAGCGGAGGAGAAGAAACACCCCGGCGCATCGCCCGACGAGTATCGCCTGCGCAACTGGCTCTGGGATCGCGCCCTCTCCGGCGACATCCTGGTGGAGCAGAATATTCACCTCATCGACCTGACCAACTGGCTGCTGAACGCGCGTCCGCTGAAGGCAACAGCTACGGGGGGCCGCAATATCCTCACGCACTTCGGCGATTGCTGGGACAATTACCAGGTCGACTTCACCTATCCCGGCGATGTCCACCTCTCGTTCTCATCCACGCAATTCGGCGCTGACGGTGTGTTCGAAGCCGGTCTCAAGGTGTTTGGCGCGGACGGGACCGCTACTGTCGGTTATGCAGGCGCGGTGAAGATTACCGGCAAGCAGGCATGGGTGTATGGGGACTCGGATTCAAGCGCGCCAGGGACGGGCAAGTTCGCCGCCAACGGCGCATTCGGCGACAACCTGGCCTTCGCCGATCGCGACAAGGAGCGCACCTTCATCGAGAGCATCACCTCAGGCAACTGCCACAACCAGATTGCCGCCGGCGCCGAGACCGCTCTGAGCTGCATGCTGGGCCGCATGGCCGGCCTTACCCGCCGCGAAGTCACCTGGGAAGAGCTGATGGCGCACGGCGAAACCTACCAGCTCGGCATGAACATGGAACAGTTTGCCTGAGGGCCAGCGCGCCTGCATGGCGAAGTGCAAACATGGCCCGCGGATCGCGCACATAAGAAGAGGCCCGGCTTGCGCCGGGCCTCTTCCTTACTAGTGTGCCATAGCTTCCGTGGCGCGCAAGCGCCGTCTGCCCCACCGCAGACCGGGGTCCCCAGGAAATGGTTTTGGTTCCCTGGGGTGGAGGTGGCTATTCGGCCGCCATCTCCTCGGCTTCGCCTTCCTGGCGCATCAGCTCCAGTTCGCGCTCCGCCGCTTCGATCTCCGCGGTCACTTCCTGCTGCACCCGCGCCGCCGCTTCCTCCAGTTCCGGAGAGAGCTGCACATTGCGGTAGTACTCCAGGCCCGTGCCCGCGGGAATCAGACGTCCCACGATCACGTTCTCCTTCAGGCCGCGCAGGTTGTCGATGGCTCCGTTGATGCTGGCCTCGGTAAGCACGCGCGTGGTCTCCTGGAAGCTGGCCGCCGAGATAAAGCTGTCGGTGGAGAGCGACGCCTTGGTGATGCCCAGCAGCAGCGGACGCCCGATGGCCGGACGGCCTCCGTTCGAGAGCACGCGGTCGTTCTCTTCGCGGAAGCGGAAGCGGTCAACCTGCTGCTCGAGCAGGAAGTTGGTGTCGCCCACTTCGTCGATGCGGACCCAGCGAAGCATCTGACGAACGATGACTTCGATGTGCTTGTCAGAGATGGCCACGCCCTGCAGACGGTAGACTTCCTGGATCTCGTTCACCAGGTAGCCCTGAAGTTCCTTTTCACCCAGCACGGCAAGAATGTCGTGCGGGTTCAAGGGGCCATCCATCAGCGGATCGCCGGCGCGCAGGCGCTCGCCTTCCTGCACATTGACGTGAATGCCCCGCGGCACCGAGTATTCCTTCTCGTCGCCGTTGTCCGCTGTCACGTAGATCTTGCGCTGCCCCTTGGAGACTTCGCCGAAGCGAACAACACCGTCGATTTCGCTGATGATGGCCGTCTCACGCGGCTTGCGCGCTTCGAACAACTCCACCACGCGCGGCAGACCGCCGGTGATGTCCTTGGTGCGGGTGCTCTCCTTGGGAATCTTGGCCAGCACGTCGCCCGGTCCCACTTCGTCGCCATCCTGAATCATCAGGTGAGCGCCGCGCGGCAACAGGTAACGCTTGTGCCCCTTCGCGTTCTTGACGGCAAGGGCAGGCTGCCGCTTCTCGTCCGGTGAGTCGGCTACCACCCAGCGCGACAGGCCGGTGACTTCGTCCACTTCTTCGTTGAGCGTGATGCCTTCCTGCAGGTCCTTGTACTGCACCGCGCCGCCGATTTCGGTGAGAATCGAGTAGGTGTACGGGTCCCACTCGGCCAGCAACTGGCCCAGCTTGACGTGCTCGCCGTCCTTCACCTTGAGGCGCGCGCCGTATACCACGACGTAGCGCTCCTTCTCGCGGCCGCGCTCATCCTGAATGGCCAGCGAGCCGGAGCGGTTCATGGCAACCAGCGTCCCATCCTTGCTCTCGACCGTGCTGAGGTTGATGAAGCGCACAAAGCCGTTGTTCTTGGCGTCGAGGCGCGATTTGTCCTGAACGCGGCTGGCCGTGCCGCCCACGTGGAAGGTACGCATGGTCAGCTGCGTGCCCGGCTCGCCGATGGACTGCGCGGCGATAACGCCGCAGGTCTCGCCCAGTTCCACCATGCGTCCCGAACCCAGGTTGCGCCCGTAGCACAGCGCGCACACGCCGCGCCGCGACTCGCAGGTGAGCACGGAGCGGATCTTCACCTTCTCCACGCCCGCGCCCTGGATGGCCGAGGCGATGTCCTCGTCGATGCCCTGGTTCACATCGACCACCACGTTGCCGTCGTAGTCCTTGATGCGCTCCAGGGTCACGCGGCCGATGATGCGATCGCGCAGCGGTTCGATGATCTCGCCCGACTCGACGATCGAGCCGACGTAGATGCCTTCGACCGTGCCGCAATCGTATTCGGTGACGATCACGTCCTGCGCCACGTCGACAAGACGCCGCGTCAGGTAGCCCGAGTCGGCGGTTTTGAGGGCCGTGTCGGCCAGTCCCTTGCGCGCGCCGTGCGTCGAGATGAAGTACTCGAGCACAGTCAGCCCCTCGCGGAAGTTCGCCGTAATGGGCGTCTCGATCACTTCTCCAGACGGCTTGGCCATCAGTCCGCGCATGCCCGAGAGTTGGCGAATCTGCTGCTTCGAACCGCGGGCGCCGGAGTCGGCCATGATATAGATCGGGTTCATGGCTCCCTCGTCGTCCGCGCGCTTCATGTTGCCGAACATCTCGTCCGCAACCTGGTCCGTGACTGCCGACCACATCTGGATCACCTTGTTGGAGCGCTCGCCGTTGGTAATGGCGCCGTCCATGTACTGCTTCTGGACTTCGATCACCTTCTTGTCGGCCGCGTCCACCGTGGTGTACTTCGAGTCCGGGATCACCATGTCGTCCAGGCCAACCGAAAGCCCTGACTTCGTGGCGTAGTTGAAGCCCAGCGACTTGATCCGGTCCAGCATGCCTACCGTAACTTCCAGGCCAAGGTTCTGGTTGCAGTAGTTCACCAGCTGCCCGATACCCTTCTTCTTCAGCAAGCCGTTTACATAGGGCATGCCCGGAGGCAGCGAGTCGTTCAGAATCACGCGGCCCACGGTGGTGGAGATGTATTCCTTGTTGAAGTCGACCGGCTCCGTGTGAGTCAGATCCTGGTCGTCGTAGGCCGTGGTCATGTCAAGCACCTTGCCCGTGTAGCGCAGGCGAATGGGCGAAAGCGTCTCCACTTCCTTGGCTTCGAGAGCCATCAGAATCTCTTCCGTGTTGGCGAATACGCGTCCCTCGCCCTTGGCGCCCTTCTTGGCCTTGGTGAGGTAATAGAGACCGAGCACCATGTCCTGCGTGGGCACCGTGATCGGCTGACCGGAGGCCGGCGACAGAATGTTGTGCGAAGCCAGCATCAGCACGCTGGCTTCAATCTGCGCCTCAGGCGAAAGCGGGATGTGCACCGCCATCTGGTCGCCGTCGAAGTCGGCATTGAACGCCGTGCAAACCAGCGGGTGAATCTTGATTGCCTTGCCTTCGACAAGCACGGGCTCAAAGGCCTGAATGCCCAGGCGATGGAGCGTAGGAGCGCGGTTCAGCAGCACAGGGTGATCCTTGATGACTTCTTCAAGAATGTCCCACACTACCGGCTCCTGCATTTCAACCATTTCCTTGGCCTGCTTGATGGTGGTGCAGTGACCGGTCTGCTCCAGGCGGTGATAGATGAACGGCTTGAACAATTCGAGCGCCATCTTCTTCGGCAACCCGCACTGGTGCAACTTCAGTTCCGGGCCCACGACAATCACTGACCGGCCCGAGTAGTCCACTCTCTTGCCGAGCAGGTTCTGGCGGAAACGCCCCTGCTTGCCCTTGAGCGTGTCGGAGAGAGACTTGAGCGGGCGGTTGTTCGCTCCGCGCAGCACACGGCCACGGCGGCCGTTGTCGAACAGCGCGTCCACGGCTTCCTGCAGCATGCGCTTTTCGTTGCGCACGATCACTTCCGGTGCATGCAGGTCCATCAGCTTCTTCAACCGGTTGTTGCGGTTGATCACGCGGCGATAGAGGTCGTTGAGATCGGACGTGGCAAAGCGTCCGCCATCCAGCGGCACCAGCGGGCGCAGCTCGGGTGGAATCACCGGCAGCACGTCCAGGATCATCCACTGCGGCTTGTTGTCGCTCTTGCGGAATGCTTCGACAACCTTGAGCCGCTTGGCGAACTTGATCTTCTTCTGGACCGAGGTCTCGGTCTTCATTCGCTCGCGCAACTCAATGCCCAGCTCGTCGATCTGCACGCGCTTGAGCAACTCCTTGATGGCCTCAGCGCCCATCATGGCCTTGAAGCCCGAGGGACGGAACTGCTGATCGAGTTCGCGGAACTTGGTTTCGTCCTTGATGATCTCGCGTTCCTTCACCGGCGCGTCGCCGGGATCGACGACTACGTACGACTCGAAGTAGAGAATGCTCTCCAGATCGCGCAGAGAAATGTCGAGCAGGTGGCCGATGCGCGACGGCAGGCCCTTGAAGAACCAAACGTGCGAGCACGGAGACGCCAGCTCGATGTGGCCCATGCGCTCGCGGCGCACTTTGCTCACCGTCACTTCAACGCCGCACTTGTCGCAGATCACGCCGCGGTGCTTCATGCGCTTGTACTTGCCGCACAGGCACTCCCAGTCTGTCACCGGCCCAAAGATGCGCGCGCAGAACAGACCGTCGCGCTCCGGCTTGAAGGTGCGGTAGTTGATGGTCTCGGGCTTGGTTACCTCGCCATGCGACCAGCTGCGGATCTTCTCCGGCGAAGCAAGCATGATGCGGATGGCGTCAAAGTCGGTGATGGGGCTGGTAAGCTCAAACGGGTTCGAACGGAACAAGGCGACCCTCCTTGGCGGGCCTTTCGGCGCCTGCCGCGGCTTTTCCCGGGATTCTTGGCGGATCCTTCCTTCCCGGGAAGCGGTATTTGCCGCTTTCAAGAAGGACCCTGAATACAGTGGTCAGTTCTCAGTTATCAGTTGTCAGTTCCCGGCGCCACGATGCTGCTGCCTGAAACTGAAAACTGACAACTGACGACTGAAAACTCAGTCCGCTACCGCTGCCACTTCCGGCGCGGGAAGCTTCTTGATCAGATCCGCGCGCTTGATCAACTCCACGTCCAGGCACAGCGACTGCAATTCGCGAATCAGCACATTGAACGACTCGGGCACGCCCGGCTCGATGGCCGCCTCGCCCTTCACAATGGCCTCGTAGATCTTGGTGCGGCCATAGACGTCGTCGGACTTCGCCGTCAGCAACTCTTGCAGAATGTATGCGGCGCCGTAAGCTTCCAGAGCCCACACTTCCATTTCGCCGAAACGCTGTCCGCCGAACTGCGCCTTGCCGCCCAGCGGCTGTTGCGTAATCAGCGAGTACGGCCCGATGGAACGCGCGTGAATCTTGTCGTCCACCAGGTGCGACAACTTGAGCATGTAGATGTAGCCCACCGTGACCGGCTGCTCAAACTGCTCGCCCGTCATGCCGTCGTAGAGAGGCGTCTTGCCCGATGAAGGCAAGCCGGCCGAAGCCAGCAGCGCCTTGATCTCGCTCTCCTGCGCGCCGTCGAAGACCGCGGTCCCGAACCAGATTCCGTGCTCCATGCCGGCTCCCACGCGAAGCAGCATCTCGTCGTCAAGATCGAGCAACTGCCGCAGCGTGGCCGTGCCCGCGAACTCTTTCTTGAACAGCTCGCGCGTGTACTCGGCATCGGTGTTGGCCTTGATGAGCGCCGCGATCTTCGCGCCCAGCGCATGCGCCGCCCATCCCAGGTGCGTCTCCAGAATCTGACCGACGTTCATACGCGAAGGGACGCCGAGCGGATTCAGAACAATCTCCACCGGGGTTCCATCGGGCAGATACGGCATGTCTTCTTCCGGCAATATGCGCGCGATCACGCCCTTGTTGCCGTGGCGGCCGGCCATCTTGTCGCCGACCGAAAGTTTGCGCTTCATGGCAACGTAGACCTTGACCAGCTTGATGACGCCGGGAGGCAGTTCGTCGCCCTTCTGCAGCTTGAGGATCTTCTCGTTGGTGATCTTGCGCAGCACTTCGATCTGACGCGAGGTCATCTCCTCGATCTCGTCGATCTGCTCGTTCACCCGCGGGTCCTTGTCGGCGTACCTGATCCTTTTCAGATTCTTGGTGGAGATGCGCTCAATAGTCTCGCGATCAAGCAGCGCGCCCTTGGTCAGCAGGCGCTTGTTGGTGCGCTCGTCGTGCAGGTCGGCCAGCACTTCCTTCTGCCCGAGGATGCCATCGAGCCGCTTCAAGCGCTCATCGGTGAGAATGCGGATTTCGTCGCCCAGGTTCTTCTCGAGCTTGGCCACGTACTCGGCCTCGATCAGCTTGGCGCGCTCGTCCTTTTCCTGTCCCTTGCGGCTGAAGATGCGCACATCGACTACCGTGCCCTCGATACCCGGAGGGCAGGTAAGCGAAGCGTCGCGCACATCGCCGGCCTTTTCGCCGAAGATGGCGCGCAGCAGCTTTTCTTCCGGCGTCAGCTGCGTTTCGCCCTTGGGCGTCACCTTGCCGACGAGGATGTCGCCATGCTTGATCTGGGCGCCGATGCGGATCACGCCGCTCTCATCCAGATCGCGCAGCGCGTGCTCGCTCACGTTGGGAATGTCGCGCGTGATTTCTTCCGGCCCCAGCTTGGTGTCGCGCGCTTCGATTTCGAATTCCTCGATATGCACCGAGGTATAGTAGTCTTCGCGAACCAGCTTTTCGCTGATCAGGATCGCGTCTTCGAAGTTGTATCCGCGCCACGGCATGAAGGCAACGAGAACGTTGCGGCCCAGAGCGAGTTCGCCCTGCTCCGTGCAAGGTCCGTCGGCGATCACCTGACCCTTGACCACGCGGTCGCCCTCGCGGACTACAGGCTTTTGATTGATGCACGTGTTCTGATTCGAGCGCTTGAACTTGATGAGCTGATAGATGTCCGATCCCACCTCGCGCGACAACTGCGTGGGATGATGCTCGCCCTCCACGCGCACGATGATGCGCTCGGAGTCGACCGAGTCCACAATGCCGTTGCGCTTGGCCAGAATCACGGCGCCGGAGTCGCGCGCGGTGACGCCCTCCATCCCCGTGCCCACCAGCGGAGCCTCGGCCACCAACAGCGGAACAGACTGGCGCTGCATGTTGGCGCCCATCAGCGCGCGGTTGGCGTCGTCGTGCTCAAGGAACGGAACCAGCGATGCGGCCACCGACACAAGCTGCTTCGGCGAGACGTCGATGTAGTCCACATCGGTGCGGTTCACCAGCACAAAGTTCCCCTGCCGGCGCGCATTCACCAGGTCTTCAGTGATCACGCCCTCGTCGTTGAACTCGATGTTGGCCTGCGCGATGGTGTGCTTGTCCTCTTCCCACGCGGACAGATAGAAACTGAACGGAATAATGTCGATCTGCCGCTTGCCCGCCTTCTTCAGGCCGGCGTTCAGGCGTGCGGCTTCTTCCTTTTCGATGTGATCGCCCACGCGCAGACCGCTCTCGCCGGCGTTCACGATTTCAACGTAGTCCAGGATCCGCGAGTCCTTCACCTTGCGGTAAGGCGACTCGATGAACCCGTACTCGTTGATCCGCGCAAAGCAACTCAATGAGCTGATCAGGCCGATGTTCGGACCTTCCGGCGTCTCGATGGGACAGATGCGGCCATAGTGCGTGGGGTGTACGTCGCGCACTTCGAAGCCTGCACGTTCACGCGACAAGCCGCCCGGTCCAAGAGCCGACAGGCGGCGCTTGTGCGTGATCTCGGAGAGCGGATTGGTCTGATCCATGAACTGCGAAAGCTGCGACGAACCGAAGAACTCGCGAATGGCCGCCATCACCGGCTTGGCGTTGATCAGGTCGTGCGGCATGGCCGTCGAAAGCTCCTGATACACGCTCATTTTTTCCTTGATGGCCCGCTCCATGCGCACCAGGCCGATGCGGAACTGATTTTCCATCAGCTCGCCTACCGCTCTCACGCGGCGATTGCCCAGGTGATCGATGTCGTCCACCATGCCGATGTTCTTGCGCAGCTTGAGCAGGTAGCGGATGGTGGCGTAGAAATCTTCCGGCGTCAGCGTGCGATGATCGAGGCCCGTGGCGTCCTGGTTCTCGTAGAGCTTGATGTTGAACTTCAGCCGGCCCACGCGCGAGAAGTCGTACTTGCGCGCGTCGAAGAACATGCCCTCGAACAGCGCCGTCGCCGTGTCCAGCGTGGGCGGATCGCCGGGGCGCAGCTTGCGGTAGATTTCGATCAGCGCCTCTTCAGGCTTGCGCACTGAGTCGCGTTTCAACGTGTTGGTAATGATGTTGCCCACGTCGTCGCGCTCGGGGAAGAAGACCTCGAAGCTCGCGGCGCCCGACGACAGCACCTTGTGCAGCCGGTCGGCGGTGAGCTCGACGTTGGCCTCGACCACCACTTCGCCGGTGTTGAGATCGACCACGTCGGACGCGGTCAAAGCGCCGTCCAGCTCGGCCGCTTCCACCTCCACGCGGTCAATGGCCGCGGCGCGAATCGCCTTCAGCGTGTGCGTCGTGATCTTGCGCCCGGAGTGGGCAATCTCGTCGCCGTTGTGCAGCACGGCGTGCGCCGGCTTGGCGCCCAGCAGGTGCGTAGCCGCGCCCGCTTCCTGGGGCACAGCCCAGTGCAGCTTGCCGTCCACCACGTGGATCCGGTCCACGGTATAGAAGGTCTTCAAAATCTCTTCGTCCGAGCGCAGGCCCAGCGCGCGCAGGAAGATGGTGCCCAGGAACTTGCGCTTGCGGTCGATGCGCACGTAGAGCGTGTTCTTCTGGTCGTACTCGAACTCAACCCACGATCCGCGATAGGGAATGATCTTGCCCAGGAAGTAGGTGCGGTTGTTGGCCGTCTCGAAAAACACGCCCGGCGAACGGTGCAGCTGCGAAACGATGACGCGCTCGGTGCCGTTGACGATAAAGGTGCCATTCGGCGTCATCAGCGGAATATCGCCGAAGAACACTTCCTGTTCCTTGATGTCGCGAATCGACTTGTTGCCCGTCTCCGCGTCCTTCTCGTAGATGGTGAGGCGCACCGTCACTTTCAAAGGCGCGGAGAAGGTCATGCCTCGCTCCTCGCACTCCTGCTGGTCGTACTTCAACTGCAGGCTCACCGGGTCGCCGCACTTGTTGCAGAAGTCGGGCGTGTTCTTGTTATAGGTGCCGCACTTCTGGCAAAGCACATCGCCGGGAAGGAACGGGTCGGTGATCACCATGGCTCCGCAATGCACGCAGGCCGTGCGCAGGTGGTGCAGTCCTTTCAGGTGGCCGCACTTGCACTCCCAGTTGCCGATGGAAAAGTCAACAAAGTCCAACTGCGAGATGCCGCGGAAGTCCGTGATCGGGAAAACCGACACAAACACCGACTGCAGCCCCGAGTCGTCGCGCTCGTTGGGAAGCTTGTCCATCTGCAGAAACCGCTCGTAGGAGCGCCGCTGCACTTCAATCAGGTTGGGAATCTGGGTTGCGGTGGGAATCTTTGAAAAATCGAGCCGGCTGCGAATCGCGCGCTTCTCGTTGGGCATGTTCACTCCTGAGGCTCGTTACTCCGAAGCTGGCCGAACCCCGGGCCGCTTCGGGCCGCTGCCCGAGTCTCGGGGCAACGGCTGTTTTACGGTAAGACACTAAAGAACTTCAGACTGGAAAACGTCAATAACCCAGTCCCCACCCCTGCAACCCCGGCTCGCCCAATTTGAAGCTCCTGCGGGCGCGCCAGGACGTTACCCATGCCAAGCATGTTTCGTGAGAGTGGCGTCAAAATCGCGAATTGGGCATTGCCGACCATCCGGCAAGTGCGCTAGACTGCGCACAATCGAGAGAAGCAGGCGCAACGGGCAAACCCGTCAAGAAATATTTCTGCGCGTGGGACGGAGTTTGAGTAAAAACGCTCGATCCGCCGCAGATGGGAGACACGAATAGCTCGCAAGGACGCAATGCCTCACGAGCGCGGCTCTATGCCTGTGCCCCCATCCGAACTCTCTGTCACTGTTCTCGCCGATCCCAAAGCTCGCTTCTGCCGCTCGCTCGCCAACCGTCAACCTGTGCCCACCCTGTCCAAGGCATCTCGTTGACCCTAAGGCACTTAGTCACCGCACGGCCCCCGACGCCAGAGTGCTTGGCTCGGCCCCGGCCGACGGACGCTCGCGTGCCACTCCACTTGTTCCAAGACGCGCCGTCCAGCCCCGCTCCATTCCCTGAGAAAACCGGAATGAGCCGGAAAGACGCGCAACGAGTATCTTAGCGCGTCCCGGCCGTGCTTGCAAGTTCCTGTTGGCTTGACCACGCTGAACCGGTCCGCATTTGCGGACCGGCCCAGCCACGGTCTCACCAACCTGATTCCAACTACTTGATTTCGATGGTCGCGATGCCTTCGAACTTCTTCCGGATGGCCTCGGCCTCGTCCTTGGTCGCGCTTTCCTTGATCGCCTTGGGGGCGCCGTCGACCAGGTCCTTGGCTTCCTTCAGGCCCAGCGAAGTCACTTCGCGAACGGCCTTGATGGTGTTGATCTTGTTCGCGCCGAAGTCCTTCAGAATGACCGCGAATTCAGTCTTCTCCTCGACCACCGGCGCCGCCGCGCCGGCCGCTGCCGCTGCCACCGGGGCCGCCGCAGCTGCCGAAACGCCAAGCCGCTCTTCCAGCTTCTTCACCAGAGCTGCCGCTTCCAGCAGGCTCAGCGATACAATTTGTTCTTCCAACTGTGCCAGATCCGCCATTTTGTCTTCTCCATTCAGAATCGTTTGATATTGATGTTCCCGGCCGTCGTTCAGAACTGAAAGTTTCCGATGCGCCAGACCCGCGCACTTTCAGCTTGTCTTACGGCCAAATCTTGAAAAACAGCTTTCAGCCTTAAGCTCCTAGCCATTAGCTGAAAACCTGTGGGCGCCCCACCCTCGCGACGTCGTTGTCTTTGTCGCTACTGTGGGAGACCACAAATTCCTAAGGCCGCCTAAGCAGCCGTCTCGCCTGCAAACTTTTCTTTCTCGACACCCTGCCCCAGAACCACAGCCAGGTCGCGCCCAGTTGCGTTCAGAACTGTAGCCAACCGCTGGGCCGGCGCATTGATCAGGAACAGCAGCTTCGAGAACAGCTCTTCCTTGCCCGGCATGGTCGCCAGCGCCTTCACTTCGGCAACGTCCAGCAGTTTGCCGTCCACAATGCCCAGTTTGAACTGGAACTCAGCGGCGTTATCACCCGCCCACTTGGCAAAAACCTTGGCCAGCGCCACCGGGTCGCCCGCGGTAAACGCCACCGAGTTCACGCCCTTCAGGCCCTTGAGCGCGGCCTCGACCTGCGTGCCCTTGCCGGAAACGGCTGCCAGCTTGTTCTTCACCACGCGATACTTGCCGCCCGCCTCGCGGATGACCTTGCGCAGCTGATAATCCTTGGCCACTGTCAGCTTGCTGAAAGTGCCGATAATCGCCGTCGTCGAGGTCTCCAGCTCCTTGGCCAGCAGTTGGACCTTCTCATTCTTCTTTGCCTTTGAAATCGCCATGTCTTCGCTCCACTACGACAGGGTCCAGGGTCCAGGGTTCAGGGTCCAGCACGTCTTCGCGTGCCGAATCTGACTCCTCGTCCCCCTCTCCCCTCCTCGCCCCTTACGGGCGCTTGTTACGAATCCTGTTTTGCTGCTCAAATCGGTTCAGGCGACGGCCAGGTTTGCCCTGTCCCTGAACCCTAAACCCTGCTTTTTAGTGTTTGCCCGCCGCGTCGGCAACGGCCGAATCCAGCGGCACCCCAGGACCCATGGTCGAGCTCAGCGTCACGCTCTTGATGTACTTGCCCTTGGCCGCCGAGGGTTTCGAGCGCACAATCGCGCCGATCACCGTGGTGGCATTGTCGATCAGCTTTTGCGGATCGAAACTGAGCTTGCCCACCGGCACATGCACCAGGCTGGTCTTGTCGGCGCGGAATTCCACCTTGCCGGCCTTGATCTCTTTCACCGCCGAGGCCACGTCCAGGGTCACCGTTCCGGTCTTCGGATTCGGCATCAAACCCTTGGGGCCCAGCACCTTGCCCAACCGGCCGACCACCTTCATCATGTCCGGCGTGGCGATCAGCGCGTCGAAGGCGGTCCAGTTTTCCTTCTGGATCTTCTCCACCATCTCTTCGCCGCCCACAAAGTCTGCGCCCGCCGCAGTGGCCTCCTTCTGCCGGTCGCCGGTGGCAATCACGGCCACAATCTTGGTCTTGCCCAGCCCGTGCGGCAGCACGACGGTGCCGCGCACCATCTGGTCGGCGTGGCGCGTGTCCACGCCCAGGCGCATGGTCAGATCGACGGTTTCGTCGAACTTGGCATACTTCACCTGCTTGAGCAGCCCGACGGCCTCAGGCAGCGCATACGCCGGCTTCGACACAGCCGCGCGCGCCTTCACAATGTTCTTCGAGTCTTTTCTTGCCATTCTTCCCTCGTCTCCCACCGCCCCTGCCAGCCCCGTGAGGGGAACCCGGAACCCAGCCTCGGAAAACATCCCAGCCGGAAGTTCGAACAGGCCCAGAAACCGTGGTGCAATTGACTGTGCCAGGGATTTCCCCGGGCGCATCTATTGAGTGTACTGAAACCGGGACGCGAATGCAACTGCCGACCCGGATGACGCCAGGGCAATCGCATTTGGGAGAGATTGCCGTGGAAAGCGCTGGAGAAGAGGCGATCAGAGGCGAGAAGTGTTGCAGGGGCTAAAGCCCCGCCCGTTTTTGGGGTGCATCTGGCGGCCCGACTGAAGTCGTGCCCTGGTTACAAAGCTCGCTTCGATGAAATTCTCGGGCCGTCGGTGGCGCCCGCACCCCGCCCATATTCAAATGCGATTGCCCTGCGGGTGACGCCGCGAGCCCGAAGAGCGCCACCCCCTAGCTCAACTTGATCACCACCGCGTCCTCCGACGGCCTGGTTTCCGGCATCTGGATCAGCAGTCCGTCCGGCGTCCAGTCCCATTTGAGCGGATTGGCAACCCCGAGCATCTCCACCTTGCGCACCGCGCCAAAGCCCATTGCCGAATCGCGCTTGAGCGATGCCGCGAGCACCTGGCTCCCCGGCGCCCCCAGAACATGGATGTAGAAAGCGCCCGGCCGGGTGGTGAAGCGAAGATCCCGGGCCGTCAGGTCCACGTTGCGGTCGGAGCCGAAGGTTCCTGCCTTGATCCGGGTCGGACCCTCGCCATAGTGTTCAGCGGGCCGCGTCCCGTATATCGCCTCTCCGTTCACCCGCAGCCACGCACCGATCTGCCGCAACCGCTTCTCGATTTCGCCGGGAATCGTGCCGTCAGGCTTCGGTCCCACATCCAGGAGCAGGTTGCCGTTCTTGCTGACCACATCAATCAACTGCCGCACAATTCGCCCCGCGGACTTGTACTCCGGCTCGGTCAGGTAGCCCCAGGACTTCCAGTCCATCACGTCGTCGGTTTGCCACACAAAGCTGGCCTTCTCTCCCAACTGCCCGGCCTCAATGTCAATCTGCCCGGAGTTCTCGGCGAAGTCCTTCTCCTTGTAGGTCATGACCACGTTTTGGCCGTTGCGGCGGCTCTCATTGTAATAGTGCGCAAGCATCTCCATCCGGTACTGCTCGGGGATGATGAAGCACCGGGTATCGAAATACATTACGTCGGGGTGGTAGCGGTCCACAACCTCGATTACCTTGTCCCGCCATATCTGGCAGAAGCGTGCCGAAGGCGGCGGATCGGGGTGGGCGTAGTTGAATGCGCCCGGGACATCAGGCATTACCTCCTTGGGTAGCGGCGTACCCAGAGTGTAGGGGTGAGGCCAATAGAAATCGGCAAAGCGGGGCTGGTAGATATCAGCATCGGCCACGGGGCTCGAATACCAGCCCCACAGCCACTGGTGATGGAAGCTCGCGTAGAACTTCAACCCCTGCCGGCGGACGGCGCGCTCCATCTCTCCGACGGTGTCGCGGCGTGGCCCCTGGCGCGCCGCATTCCAGCTGTTCACGCGGCTATCCCACATCGAGAATCCGTCGGCATGCTCGGCCACCGGTCCCATATACCGCGCTCCGGCGTCCTTGAACAGGGCCACCCATGCATCCGCATCGAAGTGCTCGGCGGTAAAGGCCGGGGCAAAGTCCTTATAGCCAAACCTGCTCAGCGGGCCATACGTCGCGAGGTGATGGTCGTACTCCGGCCGCCCGGGCAGATACATGTTGCGCGAGTACCACTCGTTGCCGTAGGCCGGAACCGAATACAGTCCCCAATGGTAATAAATACCGAATTTCGCGTCTCGATACCAGTCAGGGCAGGCGTGCTGCTGCAATGATTCCCACTGAGGCTGATAGGCATCGCGGCCGGCCTGCTGCGCAGCACCGGGGGCATGCACAAGGCAAGCCGCGGACCCGGCGCCAATCCACTCCAGCGCTCTTCGGCGCGTTATCGTCATGATCTTCCTCCGACCCATGCGCATTCTATCCTGGCCGCGCTTGTCCGGTCCGGACCAAACCCGCCAACCGCAACCCTGGCGCATCCCACCAGCGCATGTTTCATTTTCTTCCCTGATGCCTGCCAGCGGCGCACAATCTCAGACACAATCACGGTGGCATACGTCACGCCAATCCACGCAGAAACCTCTTCAAACGGCAGTTGGCTCCAAGCCGTAACCCGATCATGGCGCCATCCTGAAATCCCCACCAGCCATTAGGCAACACCGGCGTCACCTCCCAAAACATGCTGGTCAGCAGCAGGATGAACATGGTCAAACTCAGCGCGCGCCAATGAATCACGGGCATGGCCGAGGGAAGCAGCGGCTGGACAGCGATGTGGCGGAGTGGTTCAAGGCCCGAGGCAAGGGCCACCTGACCCGCATGAACGCCGTCCTTCGCGCCTATGTCGAAGCACAAAAGCGCCGCGCGTAATTGCCCGCCACGTCCCGTCTACAGCGCATTCCTCCGGGCAATGTTGCCCAGCACCGCCGCGCTCGGCTTGATGGTCCGCTTCTGTGTCTTCAGGTCTACGGCCACGATGCCGAACTTGGGCGTAAAGCCAGACATCCACTCGAAGTTATCCATCAGCGACCAGGCAACATAGCCGCGGCAATCCACGCCGTCGTCGATGGCCCGTTTGAGCCCTGCCAGAGCCCGCCGGTAGTACTCCACCCGCCGCGTGTCGTCCTCGGTGGCAATGCCGTTTTCGGTCACGATGATGGGAACGCCGGCCTCCTTGGCCGCATAGCGGACCACGTGCTCCACGCACTCGGGATAAAACTCCATTCCGTTCTGCGTCAACTCCGCGCCCTGCGGCGCCGGAAGGTCCTTCTTGCCCACGATCGAACGCGAATAGGTCTGCACCCCGAGGTAATCGCAGTGGCGCGCGGCGTCAAGCCAGGGCGCATACACCTCCTTGCGCTTCTCTTCCAGATGACTGTCCTCGGGGGCAGCCTGATCGTCGCTCATGGCCAGGTTGAAGCCCACCGGCATGGCCGGCCGCACCGATTTCATCGCCTCTCTTGCCTTGGCGTGCGCCGCCAGCAGCCCGTCGCGTGTCTTCCGCCCGTCGCCCAAAAAGAATCCGGAAAAATCCGGCGCATTCAACTGCTTGCGCACGTTCTGGAGGCCCATCTGCATCATCTCCGCAATGCTCATCCCCGCCGGCGCTCCCGGCAGGTTAAACCAGTTGAGCAATTGCGGAACATCCGGCTCGTTCATGGTGGAGGCATAGCCCACCAGGTCGCCCAGGTGCCGGGTCGCCTTCTCGCAGAAGCGCGCATAGCGATCAACAGCCTTCTCATTGGCCCACCCGCCCTGGACGGCGAACCAGCGCGGCAGCGAGAAGTGGTAATAGGTGAGCAGCGGGGTGAGTTGATGCTCATGGCAGGCGGCCAGCATGCGCCGGTAGTGGTCCAGCTCGGCGTTTGAGAAAAAGCCCTCCTCGGGCTCGATGCGCGCCCACTCCAGCGAGAAACGATAGGTGTTGAATCCCAGGTCGGCCACCATTGCGATGTCCTGCGGGTACAGGTGGTAGTGGTCGCAGGCGTCGCCCGAAGGCTCCTTGAACATGCTCTGCGGCAGGTGCTCCAGCGCCCAGAAATCGCTGTTGGTGTTGTTGCCTTCCACCTGGTGCGCGGCGGTGGCGCATCCCCAAAGAAACTTCTCCGGGAAGGCTTTGCCCTTGTCCGCGGCTGGCGCATCCGTCTTCGCCGTCTGCCCGTAGGCCAGCCCTGCCAGCCCGCCCACCACCGCAACGGCCGAAGCCTGGCGCAGTAGCTCACGGCGGGTGATTCCATTCGCCCGCTTTCCAACTCCAGTCTGCATTCCTTCGTTCATCTTGCCTTCTCCTTGAGTTTCTCTGGCAATTCAGCCCATGCCGAAATCCGTTCCCAATACCCCGAATAGAATAGACCGCGAATCTCATTGCGCGAGGCTGTCACCCCAAAAGAGCATGGCCGATCTTCTTCCCCGATGCCTGCCAGCGGCGCACGATTTCATAAACAATCACGGTGGCATACGTCACGCCGATCCACACTGAAACCTCTTCAACCGGAAGCCCGCTCCACGCTGGGATGCGCACGCCGATCATGGCGGCATCCTGAAACCCCCACCATCCATAAGGCAGAGCCAGCGTTACCTCCCACAGCATGCTGGTAATCAGGAGCATGAACATGGTCAGGCTGAGCGCGCGCCAGTTGACGACGGGCATGGCCGAGGGAAGAAGCGCCGCCGAAGGGCCCAGGGCCCCCACGACGAGAAACGCGAAGTAGGCCGGGAACCCAGGCTGCGGCACAAAAAACTTCCTGTAGAAGATGGCTGCCGCAACCAGCGCCACTGCCCACGCCATCGACTGCCAGTGAAAACGCAGCAGGCGGTCAAACTCCGCCCTCTCGCGTGCATCGGCACGAACGCCATAAGCAGCCAGCCAATACTCGTCGAGCCAGATATAGAGCAGCAGCACGGCCACGAAACCGGTGAAGTAGAAGACATACTCCTCGATCGGCACTCCGCCATGCAGCGCGGGCGCGGTGATGCGCAACGTGGCGCCGGGATTGGGAAAGGTGAAGAAGGAGTTGGCAAAGAAGAAATCGAGGCCCGCGCCCAGGGGAAAGAGAATGGCGATGGTGCGGAAGAAGGCGCGGCGCGAAATCTTCACTCCCTCGCGCGGCACAAACCAAAACCCGATGACCACGATGGGCACGATGAAGAGCAGCAGGCTGACCGTGTAGCCGAATGGAGATGAGCCGGGAGCAGGCGACCCGGCCACGGCCGGCGATCGCACCGTGAGCAGAGTGAGCGCCGCGGGAACAGCGACCATGCCCAGCATGGCCAGCACCACCTGAAAACTGGTGCGCGGCGCGTCGGGTTCTCGCAAAGCTGCCATGCTGATTCCTCGTTCTAGTGCGGCCTTCCGGGCAGGATGAAGTGGTCGCCGCAACGCGGCTCGTAGAAGTCGCCGGCCATGATGATGGGGCTGTCGTACTGGGCCGGCCTGCCCTCGATGAGCCGCTGCGGGTAGAGCGCCTTGGCCCCGCAACTGCAATACGCGACGAGTTCGGTGAGATTGCCCGAGTACGTGCGCACCAGCCAGGAGAGATCGAGCATCTCCCCGAAGGGCAGACCGCGGAAATCGAGTTCCAGCCCTGAAACCATCACGTCGTAGCCCGCCTCGAGCAGGCGTTTGGTGAAGAGAAACAGATCCTGGACAAACTGTCCCTCGTCGATGGCAACACACTCGATGCGCTTGCCGATCTTTTGCTCCGTGGCCGCCAGCACTGGCAGCACCGACCAGGGATCGGCGGACCGGAACTCCACTGCCTCCATCTTTCCGCATCCGTTGCGGTTGCGGCTCTCCACCAGCCCGGCTTCCGCCTTGGTGTCGTCGGAGGGCTTCAGCAGCATGACGTCCTGCTTGGCATATTGCCTGCGAATCTCGATCCTGCGCAGCAGTTCGGCAGTCTTGTTGCTCCGCATCGGCCCTACGATCATCTCCAACTTGCCCAGCACGCTTGCCTCCAACAGATTCAGCGAAGATTGTCCGTCCCAGGATTATAGGCAGATCGCCCGTTCTGAGTCTCTCCTCGTGTTTCGCGGCCGGTTCCGCCTTTCCCCCACGAGCCCTCGTGTGGGACACTGGCAGCCACGGATTGCCTCCGCTCTCAATCCACAAATGAGGACCTATGCACTCTTTCAAGCTGCCAGCATTTGCCGCTCTCGTTGTTTTTTCCGCCGTCCCGCTCGTAGCGCAGCAGTTGAATTCGAATTTCGCCCGCGACCCCGCGCAGCCCATCGATCAGCACTATACAGACCAGATAGCCAAATACACCACCGATCCCTCCTTCCTGTCGCCGCTGGTGGATTATCTGCCCGCTTCCAAGACCGTCCCCACGCCCGCCAAGGTTCTGGGCGACGTCTCGGGTGCGCCCGATTTTCTGCCCTACGCCGAGGATGTCTACAAGTACTTCCGCCTGCTTGAGGCCTCGAGCCCCTGTGTAAAGGTCATCACCATCGGCCACTCGGAAGAGGGCCGCGAGATGATCGCCGTGGCCATCGCCGACCCCGAACTGCTGGCCGGCGCCAAGGCCAACGACGCGCGGCTGGCCAAGCTCTCCGATCCGCGGACGATCAACTTCGATGACGCCGCCGCGCGCCAACTCGTCGATCAGTCCTACCCCGTCTACTACATCACCGGGACCATCCACTCGGTTGAAACCGGCGCGCCCACAGCGCTGATGGAGCTGGCCTATCGCCTGGCCGTCGACAACGCGCCGTACATCAAATTCATCCGCTCGCATTTGATCGTGCTCATCACGCCGGTGGTCGAAGTGGACGGCCGCGACCGCATGGTCGATCTCTACAAGTGGCACAAGGCCCACCCCAACGACAAATACCCCCACCTGCTCTACTGGGGCCACTACGTCGCCCACGACAACAACCGCGACGCCATGGGCATGACCCTCGCGCTCACCCGCAACGTTCTCGACACCTACCTCGGCTGGCACGCGCAGGTGCTGCACGACCTGCACGAATCCGTCCCGTTCCTCTACGACAACACCGTGGGCGACGGCCCATACAACGCCTGGGTCGACCCCACGCTGGCCGACGAATGGGCCGAACTGGGCTGGAACAACGTGGCGCAGATGCAGTCGCTGGGCATGCCGGGCGTCTTTACACACGGCGACTTCGACACCTGGAGCCCCGGCTACCTGATGTTCCTGGCCGGCATGCACAACGGCATCAGCCGCCTCTACGAGACCTTTGGCAACGCCGGCGCGGACACCGAGAAGCGCATCCTCGAACCGGAAGAGTACTCGCGCACCTGGTACCGGCAAAATCCCCCGCTGCCCATCGTTACCTGGTCGCAGCGCGACAACAATAACTACGAGGAGTCCGCCCTTCTCACCACCATTTCCTACTTCTCGCAGAACGCCCACCACTTCCTTGAGAACTACTACCTCAAAAGCAAACGCTCCGTCCTGAAGCCCACTCTCGAAGGTCCCGCTGCGTACGTCATCCCCGCCGACCCGGCAGAAACAAACCGCCAGGTCGAGCTATTTAAGGTCTTCAAGCGCCAGCACGTCGAAGTCCAGCAGCTTACGGAAGCAGCCACATCCACGCTCCCGCCCGCCAAGCGCGGCGACAAGCCCACACAGGAGACCTTCCTTACCGGCTCCATCATCATCCGCATGGATCAGCCTTACTCCCGCGTTGCCGACGCGCTGCTCGACCGGCAGTTCTGGGCCCCCGACGACCCGCAGAAGCATCCCTACGACGACACCGGCTGGTCCTTCTCGCACCTCTTCAATCTCAAGGTCGTCCGCGTTGTCGATCCCGCCATTCTGCAAGCGAAGATGGCGCCGCTCGACGATCCCTCCACCCTCACCGGAAAAATCATCGGCACAGGCTCTTTGCTCGCCGTAGCCAACACCGCCCAGGTTTCGCTCCTGCCGCTGGTCTACAGGCTCAAGGGCTCCGGCATTCAGATTGCAGATAAGTCCTTCGACGCCGACGGCAAACACTACGCGGCCGGCTCGTTGCTCATCGCCGGCAAAGACGACGCGCAGATTACGCCCATCCTGCACGACTTGGCCTTGGATGGCGCGCGTTTGGCCGCCGCGCCGTCCGTCCCCACCCACGCCGCCGCCGCGCCGCGCATCGCCTTCATGCACACCTGGCTCGCCACGCAGACTGAAGGTTGGTGGCGCTATGCCTTCGACACTGCCGGAGTCCCCTACGAATACATCAGCACGCAGACCGTTGCCGGCGAGGCCGACTTGCGCGCCAAGTACGACGTCATCGTCTTCGCCCCCGTGGGCGGCGCGGGCACGCAGACCATCATCAACGGCATCCCCATGTGGAATAACGCCATGCCCTGGCAGAAGTCCGATCTCACGCCCAACCTCGACCGCACGGACTCAACCGCCGACATTCGTCCCGGCCTCGGCTACGAAGGCCTCGCCCACCTCCAGCACTTCATTGAACAAGGCGGTCTGCTCATCACCTGCGAAGACACCGCGCAATTCGCCATCGATACCGGCCTCGCTCCCGGCGTCAGCGTCGCGCCGCGCGGAGATGCGCGCGTCGTTGGCACCATCCTCGACACGGTCTTCGTCGACCGCGACAGTCCTGTTGCATTTGGCTATGGCGCGGGCGTTCCCGTCATCAGCGCCGACGGCCTGGCCTTCAACGTGAGCAACACGCTGGGCAGCCGCGGCGGGCGCCTGCTGATGGACCCCTACGCTGAGCGCCCCACCGGCCGCGGCAGCGTCGACGACAGCGACGAGCCCACCGGGCGCAAGATCGCCGAAGCCGAGCCGCTGGTGAAGCAGCAACCGTGGGAGGCGAAAAAGCTCAACGAAGAGGAGATGCGCAACAACCTGAGCGTGATTCCCGCCGAGCTGCGGCCCGACGTGATTTTGCGCTTCTCCGAGGCGAAATCGCTGCTGCTCGACGGCCTGCTCGACAAGGCCTCGACTATCGCCGAGCACGCCGTCGTGGTCAACGCCCATCTCGGCCAGGGCAGCGTGCTTCTGTTCGGCAACAACCCCGTCTACCGCGGCGAAACCGTGGGCAACTACGCCATGGTCTTCAACGCCATCCTCAACTACCAGTACCTGGGGAACAAGCCGGCACCGCCATCGCCGCCGGCGGAAAAGCAGTAAGCAACACCTGCTCAGCGCCCCATCCATTTCACGGCTTCATCGTGAAATGGGTGGGAGACTTCAACTCTCTACAGCGGTCCCATTCGTCGGCAGCCCGGCCTGGCTTTCCATTCATTTGGAAGAAGCTGCCCCGTCCGCCTCGACATCGATCTCGATCGCCACATCCGGTGTCGTCAGAATCCCCAGTTCGCTGAGATTGTCGCGCGCGCCCATGCCGAATTCGGCGCGCTTCACGCCCGCCGATCCATGGAACGCCATGCGCGGCGATTCGCCGGGCTCGATGTCGGAAAATGCCCCGTTGAAGTTGAAAGTTAGCGGCACTGCCTTGCTGACGCCGTGCATGGTCAGCGTCCCTTCCATCACCCAGGAATCCCCTCCCACCCGCCGGATCCCGCGACCCTGGTACGTCATCGTTGGAAACTTCTTCACATCGAAGTAGTCGGGGCCGCGCAGGTCATCGTCGCGCTTGCTGTTCTGTGTACTGATGCTGGAGATGTCGATCGTGACGTCCACGCTGCACGCCGCCGGCTCCTGCGCCACGGTGATGGTTCCTGTAACCTTGTCGAACCTGCCGCGCACCAGTCCCACCACGTGATGGCGCGCGCCGAAGTACGCAAAGCTATGCGCCGGATCGATCTTGTACGCGCCTGGAGCGGGCAGCACTTTGGCGACTGGCCGGTTCGGATCGGCTTGCGCCGGTCGATCCACAGCCGCAGTGCTGTTCAACCGGGCTGCGCCCATGAAAAAAAACACTGCCCCGATTCCGAAAAGACAGAAAACTCTCTTCAACATTGAACTCCCTCCATTGCTTCCACTCATCTTTCTGACCTCTCCTTTGCCTGCTTCCCTGGTGCGGCTTCACTGTATCCGCTCGGCCCCGCAAAATCCGTTGGGCGGCTGCCACTCGCTCAGGACAAACATCTGGTGGTGCCCGGCCTCGGGATCACCCGGCCGCCCTTGCCGGAGATAGCCGGCGAAGATTCGGGAAGCGAAATGGGCGTATGGTCAAGCCGTTTCCCCTCCTCAAGCAGCCGGACCGGTAGCCGGGGCGTCTGCGGCATTCTTGTCTCTAATTGCTCCTGCATGAGCTTCAACCCATTCTTGGAAGGATGTGGAATAGAGATATTTATGCATTTCGAATGTTGTCCAAGCTCTTCCACCATTCTCGCCAGAGAAGAAATCGAGAGCAAATCTATCCCATGATTCCTTATATTCGAGGTCCGCCTTTCTCTGAGCGGCCCTGGATGGAAGGAAATCAAGAAGCCCCTTGCGGTAATCATTCTTGCTGTCATCAAATCCCAGGTGTTGATGAAAGTCGTGTACAGCCTCAAACATGTTAAAGAACAAGTACAGCATCGCATCCTCTTGTAGTTCACGGTAGTTTTTTGTACTGTCCATAACCTGTTTCAGCGTTTGCTCATCGCCCTCTTTCGCTTCCAGCCGCTTCCTGTATATGGACCACAACCACGGCCGTTCGATCAGCCGTGAGTCCACATCAATCAGCATCCTTGTATGATCCTGTCTGGCGGTTCTTCGCGTAGACCACTGATTGAATTTCCAAGCTTGGTATCCCACAAAGATCCCTACAAGCGCGGTGATCAGCGCGAGAATCACTTTCAAGAAAGTGCTCTCGTCTGATGACGGTTTCCCTGGCTGTTGGCCCGCTAGCCCCGTCAGTGCCGTTATCAATTGCTGCTGTTGATCCTTTAGTTGATTCAGTGCCTTTATTTGTTCCTGTTGCTGCTCCAGTTGCCGTTCCTGTACCTCGAGCCGTTGCTGAAGTACGAGCAGCTGTCGATGCTCTGCCGGGAACTGCTTTTGTCCCAGTGCCGACGGCTTTTCCGCATGCGCTGCGCCGCCCCGCGTCCCCTGGGCAGAGCCCGCATTTGGGAATGCAGACAGGAACAGTAACATGCAACACACGACCCTTACGAGTGCAGAGAACATGTTCCGAACCTCGCTTCTAAAGGTTAGGAGGAGAAGGGCCTGATTTTAGCAGATTCGCGAAAGATCGGTCCGAATCCATTCCAGGAATGGGGGCTCGTTCATTATGCTTGCACGCGCAGGATTATCCAGCTCGAAACGCTCTGAACTGAAGAGGAGGCCGGAGCGATAATCGCCGGTTCGCCCGGCGAGCGGAAAATTAGGAATGTGAAGCCGGCCAGCGACAAGGCAATCGCGTGAGACTTGCTTCCTCCCCGGCCGATCCCCGCTCCCCGGAAATGCGGGCGCTCAACTTCTTTTGCCCTTTCCCCTTGACCCCCTTTTGTGGCACACTGGTCCCCATGGGAAGCAAAGACAAAGGCAGAAAAGAAGTCAAGAAGGCGCCGAAGCCCAAACCCAAACCAGAGCCCAGCCAAAGACGCGAAGGGTTCACCCCAGCTCCACCCAAGTAAGCGCGGCAACGGCTCCTCGCGCTCACCCGGTTGCGTCTCCGGACGCAGAAAGGCCCTCCCTGTCCGGGGAGGGCCTTTCTGCATTCCAGCCGCCACCATGTGCCGCAAGAGCCAGGCCGCTGCGCGGCGCGCAGGGAATCCACGCGTCATCGCAATCCCGCCTCACCGTCTGAGAGTCCATTCATTCAAGAGGTACGACCGTGCCATCGAATCATACCGTCCTCGTACTCACCGCCGCCCTTCTGGCAACCTGCGCTCTCGGACAGCAACCCGCTCCGCCAACTGCACTGCCGGCCGCCGCGTTCCCCGCCCCGCCGCAAGCACCGCTGCCCGCCGTGGTCCCCGCCAACCGCCCCGCCATCGGCCTGGCCCTTGAAGGCGGCGGCGCGCTCGGCCTGGCCCACGTCGGCGTCATCCAGTGGTTTGAAGACCATCACGTCCCCATCGACCGCATTGCCGGAACCAGCATGGGCGCCCTCGTCGGCGCCACTTACGCCACCGGCCATTCTCCCGCGCAGATGCGCGCCCTGGCCACCAGCGGCGCGTTCATGAACGTCTTCACCCTGCAAACCCCCTACGTGGACTCCAGTTTCCGCCGCCGCCAGGACAGCCGCCAGAATCCCGCCGTCCTGGCCGTCGGCCTGGCTCACGGCGTCGCCCTGCCCAACGGCCTGCTCACCGACCGCGGCGTCAACCAGTTCCTCACCACCAACCTGCTGGGCTACAACCGCACCGAGCTCGACTTCAACAGCCTGCCCATCCCCTTCCGCTGCGTAGCCACCGACCTGAACACCCTCCAGTCCGTCACTTTCGGCGCCGGCCCGCTCGCCCAGGCCGTGCGCGCTTCCATCTCCCTTCCCGGCGTCTTTCCTCCGGTTCAGAACGCCGCGGGCCACTACCTCGCCGACGGCGGCATCGTCGACAACCTGCCCACTAGCGCCCTTCGCAACGAACTCCATGCCGATATCGTCATCGCCATCCGCCTCCAGGACGCGCCGCTCGGCAACGCCGACGTCTCCTCCATTGTGGGCGTGCTCAATCGTGCCTTCACCGTTGGCATCGTGCAGAATGTCGAACGCTCTCTCCAGCTTGCGGACCTCGTCGTCACCGTCCCCGTGGCCAGCTACTCCGGCGCCGACTACTCCAAGGGCGGGCAGCTCATCCGCGAGGGCTACCTGGCCGCCGAAGCCAACAGCGCCACCCTGCTCCGCTACGCCCTGAACGAACAGGATTGGGCCGCTTATCTCGCCGACCGCAACCAGCGCCGCCGCCCGCAACCAGGCGTCCTTCGCGAGGTGCGCGTCGATGGCGGCGAAGCCGGAGCCCGGCAGCAGGTCCAGGCCGATTTCAAGCCCCTCGAGGGCCGGCCCATCTCCGCGGCCAGCACCCTCAACGCCCTCAACCCCGTCCAGTCCAGCGGCGTCTACAGCGCCATGTTCCAGACCTTCGGTCCGCCGCCCGCATCGACGCCGGCCACCAGTGTCGCCGCGCCCGCACCAATCGCGTCGAGTCCCGACACCGGCGTCCTCGTCCATCTCAGCAAAGACCCCACCGGCCCTCCCTTTCTGCTCGTCGGTCCCGATCTGGCCGCCGAGACCTCCAACATCACCCGCATCGAGTTCAACATGCGCCTCGTCGATCAGAACCTGGGCGGCTACGGCTCCGAGCTCCGCGCCAACGTCGATCTCGGCTTCATGACTGTACTCAACGCCGAGTACTATCGTCTGCTCAGCCCAGGCGGATTTTTCATTGAGCCGCGCGCCGGCATCGTCCGCGAGCCCGTCTACATCTGGGCCAGCCAGAAGCGCGTCGCCGAGCGGCTCCAGCAGAATCTCGATGCCGGTGTCGAAGCCGGCCGCACCATCGGCAACTCCCTGCAGATCTCTGCCGGCTGGCGCGCACTCGACACTCGCTGGGGCCTCACAACCGGCTCCGGCGGCGGCCCTTACATCAACGGAACCGCCCAGGAAGGCCTGCTCCACATCAACCTCGACAGGGAAACCTCCGGCTCCGTCTCTCCCTCCGGCTTCCGTCTCAACGCCGCCGCCGGCGCGCTCTACCACGCGGTTTCGAGCGCCAACGCGCCGCTGGTGATGGCCTCCGCCTCCCGCACCTGGCTGTGGAGAGGCTCGAACATCTTCGGCCTCACCGGCGACGTCAACTCCTACCTCCGCGCCAATGTTGCCGAGCCGTTCCGCTTCACTCTCGGAGGCCCGCGCCGCCTGGCCGCGTCCTCCATTGACGAGTACCGCGGCACCGATACCTATCTCGCCCGCGCCGGCTACCTGCACCGCATCGCCGCGCTGCCCACCGGCCTTGGCCAGGGCCTCTACGCCGTCTTCGGTTACGAAGCCGGCGAAATCTGGTCGCCTGAGTCCCGCGCCATCCTGCGCCAGGACGGAACCCTCGGCCTGCTCGCCGCCACGCCCCTTGGCTCCATCTCCATCGGCGGTTCCGTGGGCGACGCGGGTCATCGCAAGGTGTTCATCACCGTCGGGCGGCTGTTCTAACAGGATGTGCGGGCAGCCTTGGCAGACTCCGAGTCTTGAATAGCGGTGCATGCGACGCGGATTCAGAGCAAGCGGGCGGGCCCCTTACCGCATTATGCGGCCCAACGGCTGACCTATTGCCTCGCCGCTCGCGCGGAGCTGCTCGCGAAAAGGGAACGTCAGATCCCTTCGGGGCAAATCAACCGATCGTTGGGCGCGTGATTGGGATCCGGGATCTGGAAATGGAACTCATTGCAGATCGGGAAAATTTCACTGTTCAAAAGGCGACTCCTCGCGGCAGCCCCGTCCGGGGTCTTCCTGGGGAAGACGGTAGAATAAACTGCCTCGTACCCGAGCCGCCGATAGCTCTCAAACTGGGACTCGGTAAACCATTGGTTGGCTGTGTCCTCGTGCGGAAAAGCAGAGTGCCGTTTCTTGTAAGTCGTCACATCCGCGGGTTCCTTGCCGGTCAACGACGACTTGATGTAAATGATCTTGCCCACCGGTGCTTCCACGTCTGCCTGCTCGTAATGAATCTTGCCGATCGCATAGTGCTGTTTGCTCACGCCCGATTTGTTGGGAACGATCGGTTTCGTGTCAATGTCAATGGCGATTCCGAGATCGATGCGGCATTTCTTGATGGCATCGCTCAGGCCCGCAAACCCGTAGTGGGCGTCTGCCTCCGCGTCGCACACAATAATCAGCCCGCAACGCCGCTTGACCAGCTCATAAAGACCCATGTTGTCAAAATGCCCGCCGTCGGAGAGGTACACATAGTCCGACTCGTCATTGGTCCCGGCAAAGAGCTCCTGCATCAGGCAACCAAGCCCCAACGTCGGTGTGGGATTTCGCGATGTTTTGGGGTTGCGCGGGTTTCCCAGCCACTGCCCCAGCCGGACATTGAAGACGGTCAGCAGGAATGCAACAGCTGTCGTGGTGTAGTAGCCCATATTGGGGCTGGCCGCCGCACCAGAGATGGCCATCGCCAGACCCAGGTTCGGCCCATGATATCCCGGCTTATTGCAGGGAAATGCATATTCCTCCGTGGGCCGGTATCCGAACAAATCCAGACCCTTGATCGGCGTCTTATGCTTGTATGCTTCTTTGAATTCGTCCGACTGCATCTTGCTGTACTGCTGCTCCAGGAACACATCGTACCCGCAAAAGCGCGGCGTCATCACAAACGACTCGGCCTTGCGTTCCTGCCACGCCAGATCCTTGCCCTTCACCAGGTTCATTGACATGTTGATAATGGGATACGGTCCATCGTAGCCTTCCGAGGTGTCGCAGGCCTGGCCTGCGCTGTTCCTGGCGGGACGGCCGAGGTTTTGGAAGTCCTTCAGTGGAAGATCATCCCTCGGATCGATGCCGGTAAAGAGATTCGGACGCCGATGTTGGTTGGTGGCGCCGAGATAGCTGCTTACCAGCCGATTCCGGTAAAACATGTGCATCGAAAACTGGTTGATATCCACACGCCACGACATCAGCCACGTCACAAGAGCGCAGATGACCAGTGCCGGGAAGACTTTCCAGCATTCATTGAACGGCGCCCGGTCCAGGCCCCACGACATCCAACAGACCAGGCCAACAATAAAAACATACGGGCCAACCTTCGCCAGCAGGTCAAGATAAATGTGGGTCGTAGCCTTCTCTCCCGGCTTGCCGGAGGCCTGGGAATTTCCCGCCAGCACTGAGCCAATCGTGGTCAGAATCCAGGCTGGAGTCAGATATTTTGTGGCAACGTTCTGGATCGTCTGCCCCAGAAAAGTGGTCTTGCCGGGTTGAAAAAACTCTGGGAAATACAGCACAACCCAAAAGAGCGCCACCCAGCCGACTCCGAGCGCCAGCATCAATCCGCCAAGCCTTCCCCACCACTCGCGCCTCTCATCTCGAAAATCGGATCCCTGGAGGCCGATATGCAGCGTTGCCGCAAGGAATGCGATGCCCACGACGAGAGGGACTCCGAAGGTGAGTGCGGATTTCGCGCACCACCAATTTGGATGGCCTGCGAGAATCCCGTAGAGCCAGCCTGCCATGGCGCCAGTGCCCAGTGCGCCGCCCACTCGCTTGACGAATCGTTCGGCCGCTAGATTAAACCTTCGTGCAAATGTTCCGCTTGCCTCATGCGAAGTTCCAGGCTCGTCTTTACCTTCTGTTCGCTCTTTAATAAATCCGAGCCCAAGCCACCAAAAGATCGAATAGCCAGCGAGGCCACACGCCCAATAGGGAACTTTCCAGCCCCAAACAAGTGGTTGCCCCGCCACATGAAGCCACAGGCCCGCTACGAAAGAGGCAAGCCCGAACCCAGCAACAATATAGCTCGGACCATACCGCTGCTTTGTTCGTGGCGCTTCGGCTTTTGGCGGTCCTGGCTCTGCCGGCGGCACTTCGGCTTTTGGCGGTCCTGGCTCTGCCGGCGGCGCTTCGGCTTCTAGCGGTCCTGGCTCTGCCGGCGGCGCTTCGGCTTCTAGCGGTCCTGGCTCTGCCGGCGGCGCTTCGTCTTTTGGCGGTCCTGGCTCTGCCGGCGGCGCTTCGTCTTTTGGCGGTCCTGGCTCTGCCGGCGGCGCTTCGTCTTCTAGCAGTCCCTGGTTCAGGCGTTCCATGTTTACGGCCACGAAATAGGTCGCCACTACCAATAGGCAAAGCTCCAAACCTGCCAACCCGTTGCCTGTGACTTGGAACAAGAACAAGTAATTGATGGACACGAGAATCGCTCGCGGCAGCAGCAGCAGCGTGGCGAGCAGCCCAACGATCACCGACTGGTTGAGGAGAAGGTTGCGCAGATAGATGGCCACCATTGCCAGCGTGTCGCCGCTGAAAAGGCCAAGGCGCGGCGTCAGATAGTTGCTGTAGGTGCGCAGAGATCGGATTGGCATTGACTCGATGTCGTCTTCTAAATCCACGCGGTAGGCCGACAGCAACCGCTGGACTTTGCGAAAGCTTCCCTCTCGCTTTATCCATGCGGCAAGCCACCCGCCGATATATCCTCCGCCCGAGACAGTGGAGAGATAATCGATGCGGTAAAGAAGTTTCAGGTCGGCCAGAGCCTGCAGGACGCCCAGATTGAAAGTGGCACTGCGTATGCCGCCCCCGGAAAAGGACAGCCCGACCAGGTTCATTGTGTGTGCATTGCTGACGGCCTTGAGCCAGTCGTTCCAGGGAGGGAGCGGTTTTTGCCACTCTGGCTTCTTATTCAGGTCTGGCTTTAGATCTGGTGTGGGCGCGGGAAGAGGCTTATCCTTGTTTGTCGCTCGAACTTCGCCCAACGGGAACTTACCGGAACCCTTCGGCTTTTCCGGGACGCCGCGCAATATCCGGGCCGCAGTGATCTCGGCATGCTCCGTCTGAAGTACCTTTTCGAGCGAAAAGGACTTATCTCTTTCCGCCGAACCGTCTCGTGTCGCATCGGAAATTCCGGGCATTCCTCACCTCACTCGCGAGAACCCTCCCCGCCACTGTTTGGGCAACGCACCAGCCGGCAACATCGCCTGCACGCGATCAAAAATGCCCGCAACAGGACACCTGACGGTGCGGCAAATTAAGGTACTGCAAATTCAAACCTCGGGGCAGTCCCCGTAGGAATTAACCTAGACTTTAAATCACTTTTGACGGCATGGAACAAGAAAAGGGACGGCTTTTCGAGCCAATACGCCCCAAGCATCGGGCTGCCACTCGAAGAGGCCGGGAGTTGCGCCCACCTGCTTCAGACTGCGTTATTGAGCGAGGGATATGACCGGACGCACGAAGGCCCTCCCCTGAGGGGAGGGCCTTCTATTGAAAAAGTACCAGCCTACCCCACCACTTCAATCCCCATCGACCGCGCCGTGCCCTTGATGCTCTTGATCGCCGTCTCCACTGTCGAGGCGTTCAGATCCGGCATCTTCTGCGTGGCGATCTCGCGCACCTGTTTCTCAGTCACTTTGCCGATCTTTTCCTTGTTTGGCGTGCCCGAGCCCTTGGCAACGCCCGCGGCTTTCATCAGCAGAACCGCGGCCGGAGGTGTCTTGGTGATAAAGCTGAAACTGCGATCCGCATAAACCGAGATGACGACCGGAATGACCAGCCCTTCCATCTCCTTGTTGGAGGTGCGCGCGTTGAACTGCTTGCAGAACTCCATGATGTTGACCTGCGCCTGACCCAGCGCCGGACCCACCGGTGGCGCCGGCGTAGCCTTGCCGGCAACAATCTGCAGCTTTACATACCCGGTAACTTTCTTCGGAGGTGCCATGAATGTTTCCTTCGGAAACCAGCTACTAGCTTCTAGCCGCTAGCTACCAGCTCTCTTTTCTTTCGATTGATTTTGAGGTTACAGCCCTCTGCTTTGCTCCAACTGGCCCTGCTAGACGATGAACCAGCTAGAAGCTAGGAGCTAGAAGCTAGAAGCTGCTACTCAATCTTTTCCACCTTGCTGAACTCAAGTTCCACCGGCGTCGACCGGCCGAAGATGGTCACCATGACTTTCATCGTCTCGCGATCTTCGTTGATCTCATCGACCACGCCGTTGAAGTTGGCGAACGGCCCGTCGGTAATCCGGACCTGCTCGCTCTTTTCAAACTTGATCTTCATCCGCGGCTTGTCTTTGGCCGTCTCGCTGCGGAACAGGATGGAGCTGACCTCTTCTTCGCTGAGCGCAACGGGCTTGTCGCCGGTGCCCAGGAATCCCGTCACTTTTGGCGTGTCTTTCAACACGTGCCAAAGATGATTGTCCAGTTCCATCTCCACCAGCACATAACCGGGCAGAAATACCCGCTCCACGGTGCGCTTCTTGCCGTTCACAATCTCCGTCACCGGTTCGGTGGGAATCATCACGCGGCCCACCCTGTCCTTCAGACCGAAGGCCTGCACGCGGCTCTCGATGGACTCGCGCACCTTGCGCTCAAAGCCCGAGTAGGCGTGCAGAATGTACCACTTGAAGCGCTCGTTCCGCTCCGGCGGCGCTTCGGCCTCGACCGCTTGCGCCTCGACGGGTTGTTCCAGCTCATCTGCCATCATGCTCTCGTTTCCAGGCCTGCACTTATTGCGCCAATCCGCCCAGCGCCTTCAGCAACCGGGTAAGACCGTAGGCGAAGACACTGTCCGTCACAAAGAAGAACAGGCCGAAGATGAAGACCGCCACGATAACCACGGTCGTCGTCGCCTTCACTTCCTTGCGCGAAGGCGTCACCACCTTGCGCATTTCCCCGCGGACATCGCTCAGAAAGTGCGTGAATTCCAGCCACACGCCCACCGCTTTGTCCAACAGGTTCGGGTCCGATTTCGGCCCCTGGCGCTTGATCGGCGCCGGCCGTTCTTCTCCATTCGCGAGTGCCGCTTTGGTTGCCATACTTCCGTTTCCTTCGCGTCCAGCGTCCTGCCGGTCGCATCCCTCAAAAACAGCTTCGAGCTTATAGCTATTAGCTTCCAGCCTGGTTCCGGTGAACCTCTAAGTCCGCCGGCCCGATGAAAAAAGCTGGTAGCTAGAGGCTAGCAGCTAAGAGCTGACTTGCAATCTGGCAGGGGCGGAGGGATTCGAACCCCCAAGTTCGGTTTTGGAGACCGACAGTTTAACCGTTGAGCTTACGCCCCTAGAAGCAGTGATTAGTGGATAGTGGTTAGTGGTCAGTTGCTTTCCTGCCAAGGGAAGACCAATCCGCTTCCCTGGCCGATGCTCAAACTAACCACTGATCACTAACCACTGATCACTGCCTTACTTCGTTTCCTTGTGCGGCTGGTGCTTGCGGCAGCGGTTACAGAACTTCTTGAACTCCAGACGCCCCGTGGTCGTCTTCTTGTTCTTCGTCGTCGAGTAGTTCCGCTCCTTGCACTCAGTGCACTGCAATGTGACAATTTCACGCATTTCAAATCCTTTCAGCTAGCAGATGACAGGTTACAGTTACAGATGACAGTCTCTATTTCGGCACTTCAAAACTGTTATCTGTCATCTGCAATCTGTCATCTGTTCCGCTACTTCGTAATCTCCGACACCGTGCCCGCGCCCACCGTGCGTCCGCCTTCGCGGATGGCAAAGCGCAAACCCTTCTCCAACGCCACCGGCGTGATCAGTTCCACCGCCAGCTGCACGTTGTCGCC
>Ga0302320_10000925_pt1 | contig 70134 bp, 50 predicted proteins | sample Bog_T0_3_FD_202130 | JGI IMG/M metagenome (GOLD analysis project Ga0302320, IMG submission 202130) | Peat permafrost microbial communities from Stordalen Mire near Abisko, Sweden - Bog_T0_3 | ecosystem: Environmental > Terrestrial > Soil > Wetlands > Peat | place: Sweden: Abisko, Stordalen Mire... | reverse complement strand
GGATGACGGTGCGTGGGCAGAACGGCTACATTGGTTACAGCCCCTTCTACGGCACTCCGCAAAATGTGAGCGTGGTCAACCAGGGAACCATCTCCTCGGACAGCGGCGGCATCATCCTCGTCAATGCGCAACCGCTGGTGAACAACGGGTCGGTGGCCATGAGCAACGGTGGCAGCCTGAATCTCAACTACCTGACGAACGTGGTGGGTTTGGCGGTCAGCGGCAGCGGCACACTGACGCTCAATGGGAACTGGCAGTTGAATCAGGCGCTGGCGGTCACCGGGAGTCTGACCCTCAACGGGAACGGGGTGAACAACCAAGTGCTGACGGTCAACGGCGGGGCGCTGACTTTTAACGGAAGCTGGACCAACTCTGGCACGATCAACGCAACCAACTCGACGGTGAACTTGGGCGGGACGTTTACATTGGCCAATTTGGGCACCTTCAACCGCAGCGGCGGGACGGTGAACCTGACAGGGACACTGGTGAACTCCGGCACGCCCCTGACGCTCAACGCGCAAACGGGTTCATGGGTGCTGAGCGGCGGCACGGTGCAGGGCGGCACGGTGGTGACGACCAACGGGGCTTCCCTGATTGTGCAAGGCGGTGGTTCGACGTTGAACGGGGTGACGTTGAACGGGACGCTGGACGCGGGCAACACCTACAACGGGGCGAACCTGGCGGTGGTGAACGGGTTGACCTTGAACGGGACGGCGCTGGTGGGCAACCCGACCAACGGCAACTACGGAGCCATCAGTTTTTCGGGCAGCCAGACCTTGGGCGGCAACGGGACGGTGGTGTTCGGGTATGGTGGTTATGGTTATGGTTTAATCACGGGCGACGCGCTGGTTGTGTCGGGAGCGGGCACGACGCTGACGATTGGCAGCGGGATGACGGTGCGTGGGCAGAACGGCTACATTGGTTACAGCCCCTTCTACGGCACTCCGCAAAATGTGAGCGTGGTCAACCAGGGAACCATCTCCTCGGACAGCGGCGGCATCATCCTCGTCAATGCCCAAGGGTTCACTGATCAAGGAACAATCGAGGCGGGCAACGGGGACGTGTTGTCGCTCGGCACGTCAATCTTCATAAGCACGCTTAGTCCCGTTTCGATTCAGTCTGGAGGCACCATTGATGTCGGTGGCAGTCTGCTGGGTAATACCGTGAGTCCCGGCCAATTCAACGAGCTTGGCACATTGATCTTGAACGGCGCAGGAACCGCTTCCTCTCCTCAATTGCTGGAAGTGATGGGGCAAGACTTCGGAACTTCCCAAGTTGGATTCATTCACAATTTCAGTTACGGCTCGGTTGTGTTGGCCAACAACACCTACGTTAAGCTGATTGACCAATACCACAATTCTTCAGGGAGCGGGCCTGAAGCACTCTATGCAAACTCGCTGGTTGTGCCAGCGGGAACTACACTAAATTTGAATGGCTTCCATGTGTATGTGCGGGCTTTCCAGTCTGGGGGCACAATACTCAATGGCACAGTGACGCAAGTCCCAAATAGCGGGCCGATTGGATTTGGTGCTCCGACCTTGGGGAACCTTGCCACTGCTGGCCAGTTGGACCAATGGACCTTCTTCGCTAGGGCAGGTCAGAATTACACAGTGCTGGTTGATCCCGGAAGTGATACCGGAGTTGCGCCCTACCTTAGCTACGTGCAGGTGCAAGTTGTGAACACTAATTCCGCAGTAATCGCTTCAGCCACGAATGTGTCCAGTGGCGCCACCGTCTTGCTATCTAACATTGCAATCACCAACGATGGCAATTACAGCGTCCAGATTCATGCGCCTCCCGGTTTTCCAAGCAGCACCGGGCACTATATTGTTACGGTCTGGCAAACGACCCCCAACGTGGGCTCCATAGTCCTCAACCAAATTGTAACCGGCGATATTGAATCACCCTACAGCGTCGATGAATGGAATTTCGCTGCGTCGGCTGGAAATCAAATTCGCTTCCACTTGGTTAACATCTCCGGCCCTGGTATTGGCTTTGACCTTAAAGGCCCCAGTGGTCCGCTGGGCTTCACGAACCTGACAACGGATTCAAGCTTTATCACTTTGCCAACGTCTGGAAACTACACAATCACTGCGCATAGTCAGAACGGCCAATACGGTGTCGTTTATGCTTTTGAACTTCTCCAGACCATCCAAACAAATTTAGCGCTAGGAACCGTTTACCAAGGACAATGGGTAGGCAGTGGTCAGGCGATGTTGTTCCAATTCAATGTCACGGCAGGAACGCCGCTTCAAATCTCCTTGAGCAATTTGGTGACAAACAACCACGCTAGTGTATATGTTGGATTTGGCCAACCGCCCACTCCTTCGAGCTTTAGTTACAGTTCGACCACGCCTTTAACACCTAATCAAAGCGTTCTTATCCCACTTGCCACGGTTGGAACTTGGTATGTGCTGGTTTATGGCGACAACATTCAAACGCCTGGAAACTTCACGATGCAGGCTTCAGCCTCTGCCATTCTGTTGGCTTCTGTCACACCAAACAGCACAGGGATAAATGCAGCGTCAACACTCACTCTGACTGGGGCGGGATTCGACTCGACGAGTTCAGTTGAATTCATCGATACTTCGAGCAACGTGTATCAGGCGACGTCTGTGTCTGTGGATTCATTTACACAACTAACAATTACCGAGGCCGCAGGAGCTTTGCCGCCAGGACTTTACTCCGTCCGCGCTTCTTTAGCTTCGGGGGCTTTTGGAATCTTGCCCAATTCTTTCCAGGTTTTGTCAAATGCGGCTCCCAATCTGGTTACTTCGCTTACGTTACCAAGTTATGTCGGATACCATGCGCCCTCCACTGTTTATTCCGAATACGGCAACAAGGGTGACGCGGCTATGCTCGCGCCGCTTGTGATCTTGACAGCCACGCAGAACGGGACCCAAGGAGCCCTTTTGACGGAGAACAGCGGTTTGGTAGCACAAGGACTTTACACTTCCGCAAATCCAAGTGGCTTTTCGCACTCGATTCAATTCCTAGGGTCGGGACGGACACCGGGTGTTTTACAACCTGGAGAGAACTTTAATTTCCCAACCTATTACGCTGGCTGGCAGCAACCTTGGAATTTTAGTTATCCGCCTGTGAATTGGAATCTCGGCGTGATTCAAGCAACCGACCCAACGCCGGTGGACTGGTCGTCGCAGGAATATTCTTTGGAGCCATCCACCATCCCGGCGGACGCCTGGAATGCCATTTGGATGTCCTTTTCTAATCAGGTCGGCACAACCTGGGGCGGTTATGTGACAATGCTGGATAACAACGCTGCTTATCTTGGGCGTTTAGGGCTGAATGTCGAAGACGTTGGCGAGTTGCTCGCCTTCCAATTCATGCAGGACGATGGATTATGCCCATTGACTACATTGGCCAGTTCAGTGGACGCATCGGTAGCGACTCCTGGGCTGCCGTTGACGTTCGGCAGGTCATTTGGTGAACGGGTTTCGCAACGCTATGTTTCTGGGCCTTTTGGGCGGGGGTGGACGGACAACTGGCAATACTCCCTCCAACAAGCCTCGGATGGCACGATTACAATTTTTGGCCCCGGCGGCTCGCAACGTATATTTCAGCCGGACACGCGAGGTGGCTATTTTGCTCAAGCCGGTGATTATGGCACGCTCTCATCAGGCATCGGCGGGACGTATACTCTGACGGAAAAGTCGGGCATTCAATATACTTACGCAGCGAACGGAACCTTGAGCTTCATTCAAGACCTAAACGAAAATCAGATCACACTGGGTTACACTGGTGGATTACTTACCAGTCTGACTCATTCCTCTGGCCAATATATTCATATCGCCTACAATGCCGCAGGTCTAATACAGACAGTTACAGACCAACTTGGGCACCAAACCGTGCTCACTTACGATAACTCAAATCAACATCTCATCGGCGCACAATACTTTGACGGCCGGACTGCAACCTACACTTACAACACCACTGGGAATGTCTCTCAGCTACATGCGCTCACCGCCGTTGCCAGTTCCTGCTGCAACTGGCGGTATTTCAATTATGATAACTTTGGGCGATTGACAGGAACCTATTTGGGCGGGAATGCTGAAGCGCTCACATTCAGCTACGGCATCGGCGGTCAAGTCACGATGACGGATGCACTTGGCAATCCAACTCAATTCTTTTACGACAATAACGGTTTGCTGGCGAAGGCCGTGGATGGGCTGGGCAACGCCGTTCACCTTTCGTTCGACAACAATTACAATCTCACCTCGGTCATGGATCCGGCAGGACGGTCTTACAGTTTTACCTATGACAGCAATGGAAATGTCACCAGCACTACTGACCCGCTGGCAAACCAGACTCAATTTAGCTTCACGACCTACAGTCGCCTTGCTTCCGTGACTGACGCTAAGGGAAACCCCACGCATTACGCTTATGATCCCTCCGGCAATCTTCAATCCATTACATACGCGGACGGCAGCAAGGAGGATTGGAGCTATGACACCCTCGGAAATCCTGAATCTTGGGACAACCGTCGTGGACACCAAACATTTTACACATTCAATAACAACGGCCAGGTCACAGGCAAGTATTATGCCGATGGTTCGGAAACCTCTTATGAATATGATGGCCAAGGTAACTTAACCAATGCATCCACTTTTGACGCGGAATTGAACCCGCTGGAGTCGTCTAGTATGTCCTATGATAATAGCAATCGGCTTGTTCAAATTACGTATCCGGGCGGCAAGTATTTGACTTTTGGCTACGATTCGGCGACAGGACGCCGCATTTCAAGCGTGGACCAATTGGGGCACCAATTGACCTATTATTACGACGTGGCCGGGCGACTTCAAAGCATTACGAATGAACTGAATACGCTGGTGGTCACTTATCAATACGACCTTGCCGGGCAAGTGGCTGCAAAAACGCTCGGCAACGGCATGTTAACTACTTATCAATACGACCCTGCTGGACAATTGCTGAACTTGACCAATGCCCTTGCGAATGGTGTTGTTCTTTCCAGTTTCAATTATACTTACGACAGTCGTGGGCGGAGGACGACGATGGGCACGCTTGACGGCGGCTGGACCTACACCTACGACGACATTGGGCAATTGATTCATGCAGCGTATGTTGCCATCACTACCAACATTCCAAATCAGAACCTGACCTACATTTACGATTCCGTTGGAAACCGAACACAGACCATCGAAAACGGCAGCACGAATTTTTACACGGTCAACAATTTAAATCAGTATTTTTGGGTCGGACAAACAAATTACACTTTTGATGCGGACGGCAACTTGATAAAAGAAGTATCACCGCAGGGAACAAATACCTACACTTACAATGACGAGAACCGTCTCGTTTCAATGACCTCTCCACTTGGGAATTGGCAATATACGTATGACGGATTGGAAAATCGCTCTGTCGTTACGGCCAATGGAAATGTGACGCGTGATGTAGTTGACCCCATTTGGTTGGGAAATGTTGTCGGAGAATATGATGCGAGCGGAAATCTAATTTCGCATTTTGACCATGCTTACGGCTTGCTTTCCCGAATAGATGCTTCAGGAAATGTTGCTGGTTATACTTTTGACGGAGCAGGAAATGTTCAACAACTGGTGACATCATCTGGAGCGATATTGAATAGCTATGCTTATAAACCTTTCGGGGGATTGCTAAGGAATGTCGCTTCGGTCCCTAATCCGTTTCAATTCAATGGTCAGTTTGGTGTGATGTCTGACAATAGCGCACTGAACTTTATGCGCGACCGATTCTTTTCGCCAGCTATTGGGCGCTTCACGACTCCGGATGCACTTCGGTATCAAGGAGACATTGCTAACCCATATAGATATGCGTTTAATTGTCCTTTAAATCTTAGTGATCCGTCAGGTCTTGCTTCCTGGACTGATAAGAATTACAAAATATTTTTGAATCCTAAGCGCATTGCTAAGATTCCATTCAACGCATATGCAGCCGTTTCCTATGCAGGGGACCTATTGAAGTTTAGTTCAGCGGTCTGCAACGGCGATACGGTCGGAACATTTCAAACAGGCAGTGGCGTAATCGGTGGAACTGTCGGTGGCTGGGTCGGAGAGGCATTATTCCCTGAGTTGGGGCCTATTGGCCCACTCGTCGGTGGGTATGTCGGCACCAAAATCGGAGAGGCATTCGGGCGAGACGCGCTGGCATCATCACTTCCATCCTCATTTTCCGGCCCCTGTTCTTCGCAATTCAACCAAAATCCATTGGAGCAAAATCCTTGGCCACCTGGACAAACCTCTCCTTATTTTCCGGGCAATCCCGTTAACACTGGCACAAGTGGCGTCACTCGTCCGAGGGATCCTAATCAAATGACTGGCCCCGCAGGCTTTGGGGCTAATGAATTTATTTCATCATCAAGCACATTGGCGTATCGAATTGATTTTGAGAATGTGACTAATGCTACTGCCCCTGCACAACAGGTCATAATCTCGGATCAATTGAGCACCAACTTTGATTGGACGACGTTCAACGTCTCAGAAATTGGATTTGGCGACCTTGTGATTTCCATTCCGCCTGGCGTCCAGCAGTTCCAAACCAATGTGCCATTCAGTTATCTCGGCACCAACATTCAGGTTCAAGTCCAAATTGGAATCAATCTTGTGTCCGGGCAAGTTTTCGCCACGTTCCGTTCTATTGACCCTGCAACTAGCCTGCCGCCGCCGGTGAACATTGGCTTCCTGCCGCCGGAAGACGGCACCGGTCGCGGGCAAGGCCACGTAACATATACGGTTCACGCCAAGGCCGGCCTGCCCACGGGCACGCAATTGATTAACGTGGCGCTGATCTCCTTTGACAACGAACCCCAGATTGCGACCGACCAACTTGACGACTCCAACCCGGCCGCGGGCATAGACCCTACCAAGGAAGCGTTGATTACACTCGACTCCGTGCCGCCTACCAGTCACGTCCTGCCGTTGCCCGCACAGAGCCAGTTGCTACAAATCCCGATTTCGTGGACTGGCCAGGACGATGTAGGTGGCTCGGGCGTTGACAGTTTTAACATCTACGTTTCCGATAACGGCGGAGCCTGGTCAAATTGGCTCGCGTCAACCACTGCCACAAACGCCACATTCCAAGCCAAGCCGCAGCACATCTACGGCTTCACCAGTCAAGCGCGTGATAACGCTGGCAATCTTGAAGTTCAACACCTGACTGCCGATGCAACAACAACGGTAGTTGCAAATCCGCAGTTCCAACTGACCGTGACGCCGACAAGCACGAATCTCAATAGCACCGCCACATTCAGTTACACGATTACGGTCAAAAACATCGGGTCGTTAAATCTGAGCAATGTGGTGATGAGCAATTCCATGCCAGCCGGAATCAGTTTGGATTATGTGCAGTATGGCCGTGGCTCTTGCGATATTGAGGACACGTATCTCCTCTGGTCGCTCGGCAACATGAACACCAACGTCAGCGCCTCGATGAGCGTCACCGCCGACACAGCCGCAAACGGAATCTGGACGAACTCGTTTGCCGTGGCTGATTCTCAAGGTGCAGCATCGGCCAACGCTGTTGAAGTCCTTTACATCGGAGTAGCGCCGCCAGTTCTATTGAGCATTGCGCTTACGAACAATCAGGTGTTGCTTTCCTGGCCGTCGAGCGCGGGTAACTTTGGCCTGCAAATGACCACCAATCTCGTTTCATCGGCAACTTGGTCGGCTGTCGGAAATTCCACAACAACCAATGGCAGCACGATTTCAGTGACAATGCCAGTAACGAAAACAAATCAATTTTTCCGCTTGGAACATCAATAAATTGCGAAAACGAAATGGAAAGGCGGTCGGTGCTGCTGGACGGAGCAGCGGGCGGAACGTACGCATAGTCGTCTCCGTCAAGCGCGACGGGAAGCAGCACGGACCGGTCATGAACCAAACCGTCGCGGCGCGTGCGTTGGGTTGGCGGAGCGAAATGAGCGCAGTCAACCGCGCGCACGGGCCAGCGCGGTGTTAATGTGGCGATGACTCAATCGGATTTGTGATGATTTTAGTGCCAGTGAAAGTGCCAGTGAACGGGTGATAAATGAGTAATTGGTGAGTAGTTGATTGGTATTGGGTGCGTAATCGCTGGTGCTTGACAAACATGCAGAAATGCCTGATTCTATTGGCGTTCGTTAGTTATGAGGCTGTTCGCCTCTGGTGGTGGGGTGGTAATGGCGGAGTAGTGGATTTTGAAAAAATCCCCAGACCCCGTTCGAATCCCACCGCCAGCACCGCCAACGTGCAATCTTTCGCCAACATGCTGTAGGCCAGCGACAGCATGGCGTTGACCGGGTCCGTCGGGGGACGACGGTTGCGATGATTAAAGTTAAAATTAAACGCGCGTTGCTTTTCGTCCGGGACTGGCATTTCCAAGCCCGGCAAATCATCCTCCACCTTAACCATTCCGCTAAACTGCTGAAAATACTGGCTCGCTGCCGCACCCTCAATGCCCAGCAATTCTTCGAGCGAAGTTGCGACCAGCGCATCTTCGGCGGCCCGCTTGAGTTTCCCAATGGTCGCTTCTGGCGGCTCCAGATGATTACGCATCAGCAGGGTGCGATGATTGCGAATCTTGCCATGCACAAACTGTCGCGCCAGTGACAGGCAGGTCTTTTCCTCGCGCGCCAGGCGAAACTGCTCCATGCGCAAAAACACATTCTTCAGGGCATGACCGCGGGTAATGCCGTAAAACCAGCCCCCCATCGAGAAATACGTCACCGGCACCTCCTGTTCGCAAAGCGACTGAATGGCCTGCGTCGATATTTGGACATTCCCGAACAAGGCCACATGCGAGACATCCCGCATCCGGACTTCATCCACCACCGAATCCTTGTCCTTGATTTGCAACACTTCGTCCTTGCACCCCACGCGATAACCCGGTGTGTTCAAATACAGCGGACGCGTGTCATCCCGCGCGGCAATCAATCGTCGAGGCGGTTCGCCGACAGCGGTGGGCTGGGCGTCTTGCCCGTCAGTTCCGCTGCCCGCCGTCTGCGCCAGCATCCGGGTTTCGTCGGGCAAACAAACCGTGGCGAGCGAACAACGCACACACTTCGGGGAATGAACCAGCGGCGCGGGCATCGGCGCAGCCACCACCCGCCTCGCCTCGGCGATCTTTTCCAGAATCCATTTTTCCAGCTCCGGCGTGATGGGCAGCCGCACCCGTTGTTTGGTGGCGCGATAATAAATGACGCCGTCATTACAGGCATAACCGTTGTCGCGGAGAATCAACGACTGCAACCCAAGTTGCATCTTGTCCGTGTCCCACAATTCGTTGGCTTCCGCGCCCTCCTTGGGCGCGCCTGCCTTGTAATCCACGGGACAGACTTCCACGGCGGCAAGCAAATCGCCATCCGCACCACCGGCTAGGCCGGTATTAATTGGATCCAACGTCACGTTGGTCACGTTGGCGGCACGCACCTCGATCAGGTCCATCTTGGCGACAATGCCCAATCGTTCCGAACCCATCTGCACCGAACGCGAATGAATGATCTCCGGCTCGCTTGGCAGGCCCGCCCCCAACCGGCGTTCCGGTGCTCCTACCGGAGCATCGGCCTCGGCCTTCGCCTGCTTATCATTGGGCTTTTCCGCCTTCGCCTTTTGCTTGGCTGCGGGCAACGCGCCGCTCCCAGAATCCACCCTTTGATGAATAGAGTCACCGCGCAACGTATCCGCACTCTCGACAAACACCCCCTCGACAAATTCGTAATAGAACAACCGCTGACAATAAACGAATTCGTTCATCATCCGGGCAGGAATCGCCTGCGGCGCTGGCGATCCGCCCACCCCGCCAGCCCTGATCGGCGACTCGCCGACTGGAACGGAAGCAAGCGAAGTGGTGGAAACAACGTCCTCCTGGGTTTGCAGGATGGTCTCCATTCTGTCCGGCGGCGGGTCGCCGGACGGTACTGGTGCGTCGCTGGTGTCACCTGCGCGGACAACCCGCACGACGATCTTCACCTGCTTGGGCTCGCTGACGGGTGGCGCGGGCGACTCGCCCGCCCCGGTCGGCGACTCGCCGACCGAAACGCCAGGAGACGTCATAGCGGAAAGACCCTCCCTTTGGGGCGGCGGCGTTTCCGTTCCAGGCGGGACACCCCTCGGCGTCAGCGGCAATTCCAGTTCACGATTTTCGGACCGGGCCGATGCCTTCGGTTTGCTCATGATTTCACCTTTCTCCCCACAACGGGTAGGCTTGGTTTCTGCGCTGATTTGTCCGCTGCCGCGCGCCGGGCCAACTCTTCCCGGAACATCCGATAATGCCGCCGCAACCGCAGCCGGTATGGTTCGTCCAGCAACACTTTTTGGAACAAATCCAGAAACTCCGCGGCAAACTCCGATTGCTCGTTAAACGGATCCAGCTCGCCGCGCATCGTGCCTCTGACACCGTCCGGCGCCCACGGCATTTTGCGCCGGTAAAAACGCTCGCTCTCCCAACCGTAACCGATGCTGGCGAAGATTTTCCCGGGCTGGCCTTTGGCGATCACCTGCAAGAAGACGCGCCGGCAATCGCAATTGAGGTCCTCGCAATAAAACTCCATGAAAGGATATTCGTCCGCGGGCAAGTCGTTTGCGGTCGGGGAACCACCCTGGCGCGGGCCAACATGGACGCAGCGCACCTCACGCTGGGCGAGCTCGGGGAAGACAGTGTGAAATGGGATCATGATGGGGAGGATGGGGTGGAACTGCCGAAAATGCTTTCGCCTGATGGCGCGCCGGACGAATCCACGACCGGCACGAATAGGCCGAGGCCAAAGTGGCAGGAATGGCCAAGGGCAGGGATTCGAAGTGCCACCGGCTTTTCAAATTCCACTTCGAAGAATATGCCTACTCTCCGTTCCCTTTCTCGCGTATCGCTACTGCCAGGCCGATGCGCTGAAACGTTGACGGTGTCGAGAAACGTATCATCTTCCTCGCAGGGTGCCCGCACAATATCCCAAAGCGTTTGACCCGTTGCCGTTTGATGCTTGGCTAACGGAATACGGCGGACCTCCCCCGCTATCTGTATTCCAAGTGCCCGTAGGCACTCAATCAACTGAAACTCCGGCTGGTCCTTTGTTTTGAGCGTAAGGCGATTGCCGTCCCGGCGATAGAAATAGCGGGGTGGCACAAACGGACTGGCGCTGCGCCAAAGCCGTGAGGCGGTCCTGCCCATGGAAAAGGGCGCATCGCCTGGCGGTTCTTTTGCCAGCGCGATCAGGACCGGGCGGACGGGGTATTTGCCACTGCCCCAGTTAAGGCGGTTGATGCGAAGCAGGATTTCAATTTCCGCCTGTGTAAAACCGTAGGGGCACCAGATGTGCAGGTTGCTCAAGAAGCCGCTGGGATCTCCCGGCGCGGACATGGGCAGATAGAAAGCGTGTTGATGGTCGCCGACCGCATCAGGCGGGCGGTGGTCAGGGTGGCCGAAAAAAGCAAAACTCAGCGCGTCTTTCCCATAGCTATTGCGGAGGTGGCGACTGGCTTCGTCACGGAATCCCTCACTGAGCGGCACGATGAACTTCGGCAGCAGGGGCACGCGGCACTGAAGCGAGAGGCACAGGTAGTGCGCGACTTTCGGGCCTTCAGATGGACCGGGTTTGCTGACAGGTTTGGCGGTGCGCGGTGTTCGCACAACCCACTTCTGCGGCCAGCCCTCAGGCATCTGATAGGAGAACCATGCCGCGCCGTCGGCCTTCATGTCGGAGGAAAGGAGCGTGTCCACCAAGTGCGGCGGAGCGTCCGGCGAATCCGGGGCGAGGTTGGCGGCGCGACGCGACCACAGATCGGTGAAGCGGAAGTCGGCGGGGTTCGGGCAGAAGACATCGCGGCAGGTGGCGGAAATTTTCCGCCCGCCGGTTGGACGGCACCAGCCGGTGTCATTCGAGGTCGTTTCCGTTTCGCAGACTTCCGCAAGGCAGAGCGATTCCGCGCGGCCAAAATAGGTGAGTTCCATGAGCAGGGCTTCGAGGGTGCAAAGGAGTTCGGGCGCGAGGTCCACGTTCTTCCAGCGGAAGAACACGGCCCCGGCGACAGCGGCGAAGTGGTTTTCGTGGCGGGTGTTTTTGTAGGAGGCATCGGCCTTATCCTCCGCGCCAGCGGCTCCGTAATTCGGCTGCCAGTGGACAGTGTTCCCGAAGCTCACCTTGCCTGTCCCGATGTCTGGCAACTCTCGGCCCAACGCTTCAACCAGCGCGATGCAGTGCGTGTCAGGAACTTGTCCCTGATGCGCCCGGAACCACGCCGACACGAGCGCCCGCAGCAGTCTCCAAGGGCTCGGCGGCCATTCCGGTTCCCGCAACCGGGTCGGATTGATGCCCCAAGGGTGCGCGTAGTAGCGACCCCACGGGAAGGTGAGTTGAATTGTGGTCATGCGAATTGCAGCGCAAGGGGCGAGCGATTGGCGGGAAGCTGAGCCCTAGCGATGAGTCCTCCATTTTCTGCGAGTGAAGCTGCTGCGATGGTTGCGAAAGGGAAGTCGCCAAATGTTGGGCTTGGGCCGCCTTCGCAAACGAATTCGGGAGCAATCATGTTTTTCTTTTCATCTCGTTTCAGTCGTAGCTTGCACTCAGTCCGCAGACTCAATTCGACACTCAGCAAATCGAGGAACGCAGCGACTTTCCAAAGCGCGATGGCCAGCAGCAATTGCACGCGGACTGCCTGATGCGGACCGGGTGTTCCGTTTGTGCCCGGCGCGTCAAGCCGCAGCGATGTCAACAGACCGACATCAATCGAGAAGCGGGTTTCAATCTTCTTCGCTGTGATGCGCGCCTTTTGGAAAATCGCCTGGCCGGATTCACTCTCAAGTTGTCCGGCATTGAACTTGACGCCCGGAACGCTGATGCGCTCGCAACCAAGCCCGATAACAGAGGCACTCAGAGCGCGTGGAAGCCGCAGTCCCACGAAGGATATTTGCTCGTTCGATATTTGGAAGCCATGGATGAGTGACATGGTGTCAAGGCCAAGCACCAGAGGGAATACGTTCGGGACGTTGGCGATGGGCATCGTTTTACCGCCGTCGGTCATCACGAGCGAATCTCTGATATGTTGAGCCAGCGTCTTATCGCCGCCTCCGAAATTCGCTGTGCATTTTGCCAGGAAGTCAGAGGCAAATCGATGACCGTCGAGAGTGGAGGACGTTTTCAGTTCTCCCGACTTTTCCGCACGCAGGTATGGCAGCCCATTGAACGCATCTTTCAAGATGCCTTCATGTTTTCTCAAAGGCTCGAAACAAACTGACTCCAACCAGTTCGCCATTGAGGCTTCGGACTCAATCAAACAGATGAGCCCGTTCTTCTCCGCTGGGTCGGGATACAGAACGGGACCGATGTCCGGAAAGCCCGTCGGTTGAATTCGCGGGTCGCTATTGGACGGCTCCAATTCAGCAGTGATGAAGATGCGGCGGCATCCAGTTGGGATGGTGAATCCTCCGAACTGAAGGAGTGGGGGTGATGAGGTGGTGGTGTTGCTCATGATTTTTGTGTTTGTGATTTAAGTGAAAATCTCAGTCGCCTTGCGGGAGGGAAACGGCGCGGAACAGGGTGTTCCGGTTGCGCCAGTGCAGCGGGATGCACACGGCGGCGGCGAGCCGGGTGGCATTGGCGGAAGGAGAAAAGCTGGAAGGACTGATGATATCGCGCCCGATCAGTCGCTCTTTGCCTTCCTTCACTTTCTTCCAGTCGGGATTCGGCACACCCCAAATGCCAATCCAGCGCAGGCTCTCCGTCACGGCCAGTGGCAGCATGGAGGGGGAGCGCTGGCAGAGCAGCGACACGGGCTGCTGGCTGCGGCGCTTCTTGATGTCGCCTTCCCTCCGTTGCTTGCATTCCAGTTCGAGGAGCGTCCTTAGTGCGGCATACTCTGGCTGGATTGCCGGTGGCTCCCACTCCCCGTCAGCGGGTTCATCATCCGCCTTCATCAGCTTCCAGCCGATAAGGCTGAGGGCCTCAATCCAGCGGGCGATGAGTTGATCATCCAACTCCCGCCGAAGGAACGCCAGCACATCTTCCAGCGGCGCACCGAACGACGAAACGAGCGCAGGCCGTTCATCTGTGAGCGAGTCGAGATAACGCCGCCCCAGCACCGCAGCGAGGTCGTGGCAAAGTTCCGTGCCAGTCCAGACTGCTTGGCGATTCGGAGCCTCGGGCTTTTGCGGGAGATACCAACTTCCGCCGCGCCCCTGCTTCAGCGGGAGCAGTGAGCCAAGCATAGGGAGGGCTTCCGAATACTTTCCGTCCGGCTGTTTCATGTGCCCAACGATGGAAGCCACGGCGCGGGCGATGCGGAATTCCGGCTGATGCAAATCCGCCAGCAAGATGTTCCATTGCTCCATCGGCAGGGCGCGGAAGAAACGGGCGCGTTTGCCCGGCAGTGTGTCGCGGAAAGATTCCGAAATCGCCATCTGACGGCACGCGCAGAACACCGCGCTGAGAAGGTCGAGACAATGATGCGGAGTCGTCTCGCAGGTGGCGATTTCCATCGCTGCGTTGATGGTGGCCCGGACGGGGTGCGGGCTTTTGCTATCGGCCTTGCCGCCCTTCCACTTGATTTCAAACTGATCGAGAAACTGGCTTTCATCAAGCGGGTGCAGTGCACGGTTGAGCCGCGTCGCGGATTCGCGGAAGGCGGATTCGACATACGCGCCGGTGGTGATCCATGGCACGCGGCTGATTTTCATTTTGAACCGAAACTCCTGCCAGCCCGTGAAGCCTGCATCCACGCCCTGACTATGGACCGCCCGCATGAACTCTGCGCTGAAACGCGCGTCCTTCCCCGGAAGCTGAGCTTGCGCGTCGGTAATGAAACTCGACAACTCGGCAAACGTCACCGGCCTGTCCCAAAGCGGGAACCATAGCGCGCTGGAGGTGCCCTTCACTTCATTGGTGTCGTCCACCAACTCTTCGCCAGCATCGAAGACGAAGGGGAAAGCCGCAAATCGCCGCGAGTTCGCCGCCAGCGTTCGCCCGACACTGCCGCGCATCGCAAACCCGCCCTCGACGGCGAGAATGTAGTCCAAGGCGTTGAACGGATAGTTCTCCGTCACCCAACCAGAGCCGGTGTTGTAAGCCTTGATGGCGTCGGGGAAGAAGGGCGTGCCTTTGCCATCTTTCACTGGTGCAGTGTTCAACAACTCCCCAAAAAGGCCATGCGCTACGGATGCGGTGCAGTTTTCTCGCGCATCGAGCAGGCTCACCCAAAACGCCCGAAAGATTTCTCCATTCCCGGCATCGCCTCGGTTGAGAAACAAAGGACTGTCCTGAGTGCGTTCCGTTACGCGCGTGGTGAACACCGAATCAAACGCTTCGGCACTCTCCGAGGGGCTTCCGTCTCTGAGTTCTTCCAAGAGTCTTCTTTCGTCTGCGCCCTCTTCTTGAAACCGGGCGAAGAATGACCTTCCGAGGTTCAACGCTTCATTTAAATCACGGCTGTTGTTCTGCTTCTTTGCCAGAACTGCCATGACCGCCTTCTTGCCGCTCTCCTTGACGCGAATCTCTCGGCTTACGCCTTCAATTTCCGGCAGCAGTGCAACGGCTTCTTCATTGAAAATGTCGAAAGGGAGACTGGGCTTGCCCGCCACGAACTTCTTTTTTACCGCGTCGGTGAACTTGATGATTTGTTCGAGCGCGGGTTTGTGTGCGGCGAGAGCCTCGAAGAATTTGTTCAGCGCAGCCTGTGACCAAGAAAACTCCACGAAGGGCTTTGGCTTTTTTCCTTTTGATGCGCCCGTCGTCACCGCGATGTCGGGGAGCGGTTTCAGTTCTGGAACCGCCGCCGAAAGCGTGAACTTGAGTGACTTCTCCTCCAAGCGCACTTCATCGCTGGCCTCCGTCCGCTTCTCTTCGTCAGCAATCAGCGGGAGAAGGACGTCGCGATTGTTTGCCCAAAACTCCTGCCATGAGGTTTGCGGAATGAAAAACTCGATTTCTTTCTTCTCGTTCAGACCGCCACCCGTATTCCAAGGCGAGAAGAAGGGCGTCGGTTGATAATGCTTCTCGAAAAACTCCACCAGCCTTTCCCGCGTCGGATACTTCGGCGAGCGCAGGCAGAAGCAGGCTTTGTTGGAATCCCACCAGCCTTCGGCGTTAGGGTCGCTGTGGTCTTTGTCGGCGCATTTCGCCAGCACGCGAAGCAAGCCAATCGCCTTGAGGTAGTGGCCGAGAACGTCGTGGCGACAGCCGTGGAGATAGAGTGGTTCCATGACGGTTAAGCGTTGTGTTCCCGCGACGCAGCGATTGAGGCGCGGATGTCCGCCGCGCGGAAGACGGTCTCGAAGAACGCGAGGCGGAAGGGGCCATAGTGTTCGAGCACGCGGAGGACGCTTCGTGTGTAGCTCTCGTGTCCGTTGGGGTCGCGGCCCATGCGGCGGCAGTCTGTGGAGAGTGATTCGCAGCCGAGTTTTTTGCCCTTAATCTCGATAGGAGGAATCGCGCTGCCGTCCGTGACGCCGCGCACGTTGTTGGTATCTGGGTCGCTATCGGGGAAGCGCGGGATTTCATCGCGGAGCACCTTCCGCACGCGCCCGTGGTGGCACATTATGAGATACTCTGTGAGCAGGCTGGCGACGTCCGTGTCGCGAGAGGGGCCGAGGCGCTCTTGTTCCGCTTGGCGGAAGGCGAGGGCGGAGGCTACTTCGTGGGCGATTCCGGGGCAAAAGAACCGGCGAAGCCGGTTTATCTCGCGTTTCAAGTCCCTGCCCGAATAACGAAGTGAGCCGTCTGGATTGCGCAGGAGCGGACTGTCGGCGAGCGAGAACTTGGCGAATGGCAGGTGGTCGTCTTTCCCGGCGATACACGCCATTTCGAGAGCATTCAACACAGCCTGCTGCCAGTCGGGATGGTTTTTGCCGGCATCGTGCCACGGCACGGCGCTCATGAGCGATTCTCGCGATCCTTGGTTTTCGTTCGTCTCGAACAACAGGCGCAACAACTCACCGAGTTCGTCAGCTACGTCTGCGGTGTGTGCGGCAATGCTGCGCCAGCCATTGGCGAGACAGGAGAGTTGTTCCTCGCTCGAATGTTCATCGCCCGGCTGATGTTGGGATGAGTGCTTGTTGTCGGCCTTGTCTCCCGTCCAACCGGCTGCGTTGTCGTATCCGCCCGCCGAGAGCGGCAGGAGGATGGTCATGCCGGGTGCAAGGCCGGCGTCGCGGACGCTTATCCAGCCGCTTTCTTTTCCGCGCCAGAGCCAGCCGCGATTGAGAACTTCCCGCGCTTTGAGCGCCTTGCCGATGGGCACGGAGCAAAGTTCATCGCGCTGGTAATCGGGTGAAAAATCCGGTGGTGCGTCGTCCTCTGACCACGCTTCGCGCCAGCAGACTTGCAGATCAGTGTCCTCGTCAAGTCCGCGCACGAAGGGCGATACATCGGTGAAGCCGAGCGAGAGGTTGGCGTCGGTGTCGAAGAAGTCGGCCAACTCGTGGCGTTGGAGTGAATACGGGCAGCGCAGGATGGATTCGGCGATCTCGTCTTGGATTCGCTCAAGGCTCGCGGGCGAAGCAGCATCACCCAACTTCTGCAAAGCCTGCCACGCCAATTCACATACTGGCAGTTCGTAGGGGAGGCAGAGTTTTACGTTCCAGTCCTCGCGTTTCTTCGCCTCCTCTTTTGTTTCGCGCTGCGGAGCCGATTCCACGCCCACGCCGACGATGATTGCCATCGGCCTCCACGCGGAGTTCTCGAATTCGCCCGCACGGTTCAATCTTCCCAGCCTCTGCACCAGCGACGAAAGCGGGGCGATTTCAGAGCAAAGAATCCCGCTTGAAACATCAACTCCCGCTTCGATGACTTGAGTGGAGACGACGATTTGTCCTTTCGGAAAAGTGGCAAGGTCTGTGGCTTTGAGACGCTTCATCTGCTCCCTGCGCTCCGGTGGTCTGAAGCGGGAGTGCAAGAGCAGCAGGTCGCAGCCATCGGGCTTTTCCGCCGCAAGCAGTGCGTGAACCGCCACGGCTCGGTCAACCGTATTGCAGATTATCAGAGTCCGAGCCGGGAGCTTTGGATTTCCTGCGACGGCCGTCAGCATTTCGTCGTGGTGTTTGAGCAACGCCGTGATGAGGGAGCTGGAAACGGTGGAATCCGCGAAACTTGCAGTCGATTCGAGTGCGAGTTGCTTCACGGCAGAGCGGCGATTGTAAATGGGGCCGGTAGTTGCAGTTTTTTCCTCTGATTTGAGTCCAAACTCGAAATTGGGTGGCCGAGCTATATTGCGCCACTCCCGCGTCTTGAGATGCTGCAGATTGCTCGTCGCCGACATATACCAAGTCACTGAGCCAGCCGTGCCGAACGAGCCGCGGCCTGATGCAGTGGAGGCTCTGAAAGCTTCAAGCTGGCAAGCTGTGCTCAACCCTGGTCCCATCAACTGCGTTTCATCCATCACCCACAGACAATCGCTGTTGAGGAGGCCGAAGTGCATCGGCCAGCGGTAGCGGCTTACGCCATACCCGCGATTCAACGCTCGGCTGAGAAGCATGTCTTGCGTGCCAATGAGGATTGCTGGTTTTTCAGGATGAACGTCCCATTCACCAGCATCTTCGCCACCCATCAGAATTACCGGTGAATGCAGCGCAAGCCATTGAAGCTCTTTGTTTTCTGGAAACGCTTTTGCAAGATTCTTGACCCAGCGGATGGCTTCGTTCTGTGTCTGTTCTACCAGTGTCCGCATGGGCAGGCAATAAACGAGCCGGCGCGGCCAATTCGAAACAACTGGCGGCGAGACGCCGCCAGAACTCGCCGGCGAGGACGCCCGCGCTATAGGATTTTGAACACGATTCCAAAGCCAGGCGAGCACCACCGCAGCAGTTTTGCCAAGCCCCGTTGGGATGTTGATGAGTTGAGAATGGCAGTCTGTGCCACCGAGCAGCGGTTCAACAAGCGGACCGCAGGCAAGGCGACATTGATACTCGTAGGGCGAATTGCCTGTGGCAGCTTTGAAAAATTCGGGGAATGTCATTCGATGAAAGGGGTTGCAATCATGATTCTACGCTTATGGCCGGTCGCCTTGGCTCAGGTTTCCATGACGCGGACGCGGTGGGAGGGCTTTGCGGGGACAAGCTGTCCCCGCCCCAATTGAATGGTCCCGGCTTGCCCATTTTTAACTTTGGCGGCCGCGCTGGGTTCTTTGCGCTCTTTTGCGGCCAATTCCCAAAAAAAGCCTCGGTTTTGCAGCGGACTACCCATTCGCGGCAATGACCACTCGTTCCTCGCCCGCTTTCATCCCGTGCGGCAGATTCACTTCCCAACTCCGCCGGGTGTCGTCCACCTGCAATTCGATGACGGCATTGACAGGCGGATGGTCGCAGGGCGAATCCACGAAGAGGAAATCGGGCCCCATCTGCGCGATGCGGAAGCTCAAGCCGTCCAGGCACAGTCGCATGCGCACCAACGCGGAATGTCCGCCATGGAAACTTGAAGATTTCATGCCGCGGAATCGTATACCCATCGCCCAGCGGAATGCCAACCGCAATTTGGCGCGGTTCACCGACTTCCTGATTTTTTGATGCAAGAAACCTGTTCATGGACCCCAAACGCCAAGGCTTTCGTCCATTGCACTAGCCCCGGCGGTATTCTGCTTATATCAGAGCCCTCCACTTTATGGCTAGCAATAAATGGGGTGATTTCGGGTCCGGCCAGGAATTGACGATGATTCCAACGCTTCGGCCAGGCAAAAGCAACTTGGTGAGGCGGACATCTTCAGCCACCTCACGGGTGCGTGGATGGCGTTTCCCGTCGGCCTTGCGGCGGAAATGGTCTTTCAATCTGCCCCATGCAGAACTTGCCACACGTAAAAATCAGAATCGCCAATAAAAGCAATAGGTTTTGCAATTTTAGCCACCCGGATTTGTCTTTTCACTTTGTGCATGGCATGCACAAAGCCCGCCGCAAAATCTGCCATGCTGGTGGAAATGACAAAATTATCGGCGCATCGTTGCTTGACTTGCGAAGCTCAGGGGTGCTGCGTGGTTGGAAAACCGCATTTTGATCAGGACTTGATCATCCACCTGCCGGTTTTCGGGCAAACTGTCCGCCATGAAAATTTTGAATCTTTGTCCACGGGGGCGGGGGCGGTGACGGCATTAAGCAACTTGCAGGCCAAAGCTTGCCATGCGCGCAAAAAGATCGCAAACGCATTTTATGTCACTATGACACCTTTTCCGGCTGGCCTTCCGGTAGGCTTCCCAATTGATGGTCGGATTGATGACGAAAACGAACGTGAAGATTTTTCATGGGATGAGCAAAGCCCAGTGAAAAGCCCGCTAAAATAGATGCCATGTTTAGTGCCGTAGCCCAAAAAAGTCTGACGGATGCCAAGCAGTATTTCGAGGAGCATCTGGCGCAGAATGATTATTACGCGGCGGGCGAAATCCGCCCCGGCCAGTGGATTGGCGCAGGCGCGGAACGATTGCGCCTGGCGCAACCTGTCACCCGCGACCAATTCCATGCGCTCTGCGAGAATCAGAACCCCCATGACGGCCAGCGCCTGACGCAACGGCAATTGAAGCAAAACCAGCGTCGTGTGTTCTATGATTTCACCTGCTCACCACCCAAATCTGTATCGGTCCTGGCGGTCACGCTGGACGATGGGCGGTTGGTCGCGGCGCACGAGGAATCAGCCAGACTGGCGTTCCGGGAACTCGAAACCTTTGCCGCCACCCGGGTTCGCAAGCAGGGCAAATTCGCCGACCGAACAACCGGCAACCTGGTCGCCGCCGCGTTCACCCACACCAGCAGCCGCGCGCTCGATCCGCAGTTGCATACGCACTTCACGGTGTTCAATGCCACTTATGATGGCGTGGAGAAGTGCTGGAAGGCGCTGGAAGCACGCGGCATGTATGACGCCATTCGCTATGGCACGGCAGTCTATCGGAATGAACTGGCCAAACGGGTGCAGCGAATTGGCTATCAGATTCGACCCGCCAAGCACGGTTTTGAAATCGAGGGCGTCAGTGAGGAGGTGATGCAACGCTTTTCCAAACGCGCGCAGCAGTGTCATGCGGTGGTGAAGGAACTGGAACAAAAGCTGGGGCGGAGGCTTTCCAAGAATGCCGTTGCGCACGCGGTGCATCAAAGCCGGGCGGAAAAAATCACGGGCATTTCGACGGCGGAATTGCGGGAACAACAACTGGCCCAGTTGTCGGTGGCGGAGCGGGAATCGCTTGCGAAGCTGCGGGCCTCGGCCCATTCCAACCGCCTGCCTCGCATTGCCTTGGCGGAGAATCAGGTCTTGAACCATGCCATCGAGCATGTTTTCGAGCGCAAATCGGTGGTGCCGGAATATGAGCTGTTGAATGTGGCGTTGTCCCATCGCCTCGGCGACGTGGATTTGAAACATTTGAAGGCGGCGGTGAAGCATTCCCCGGACTTGATAAAGACCGAACGTGGGTGGTCCACGCAACAGATTCTGGCGACGGAACTGGCCTTGATTCAGACGGTCAATGAGGGTTGCGACTCGGTGGCGCCATTGCATCCCGGTTATCGGGTTGGCGATTGGCTGGGCGAAGATCAACGCCGGGCGATTTATCATGTCCTGCGCACCAGCGACCGGATTACCGGACTGAAGGGGCTGGCGGGATCGGGCAAAACCACGGCGTTGAAGGAACTGGTGGCCGCTTGTAAAGCGGCGCGGATTGAACCGTTGTTCTGCGCGCCGACGGCGGCGGCAACGGCAGTTCTCCGTGACGAAGGGTTCGAGGCCAAAACGCTGCAAAGCCTGCTGTTGTCCAGACAACCCATGTCCCAAGGCAAGCTCGTGGTTTTGGATGAAGCCGGGGCGGTTGGGATGGACGACCTGAAACGGCTTTTTGATCTGGGCCGCGATTGCCGGATCGTGCTTTCCGGGGACACGGGCCAGCATGCCTCGGTTCCGCGCGGGGATGCGCTGCGGATTTTGGAACAGCATTCCCGCTTCAAATCGGGCCAATTGACGGCAATCCGGCGGCAGCGCAAAGCCGAGTATCGCAAGGCCGTGGAACTGGCGGCGCAGAAACGCCCCCGGGAGGCGTTCGCGCAGTTGGAACGTATGGGCGCTATAACCGAGGTCCATGCGGACGGCCACCATGATCTCCACGAGGCGGCGGCGAAGTCATACCTGAAAGCGTTGGCGGAAAATAAATCCGCGCTGCTGGTTGCGCCCACCTGGGCGGAAATTGAAGCGGTGACGGAAAAAGTCCGGGCAGCATTGAAAGCCGCCGGGCGTCTGGCTGGTGAGGAACAAGAGTATTCGGTTTTTGATTCGCTCTCTTGGACCGCAGCACAGAAGCGGGATGCCCGGCAATATCGGCCCGGCATGGTCATCCGGTTCCATCGGTCGGCGCAGGGTTTTGAAAAGCATGAATCCGTCGCGGTGGCCGCAGTGGGCAATGATTCGCTCACCATTCAACGCGCCGACGGTTCGGAGGCTGTTTTGCCATTGGGGGCCGGTTCCGCCGCCTTCGACGTGGGGGAGCCACGGAAATTGAAAATTGCCGCTGGGGACAATCTGTTGCTGCAAGCGAACGCAATGGCCGGGCGCAAGCGCTTCATCAATGGCGAGCTGGTTGAAGTCAAAGCCATTCAAGGAGATTCCGTATTGCTGGCCGATGGCCGGGTGCTGCCCGCCGATTACCGCACGTTCACCCACGGCTACGCCGTCACATCGCACGCCGCCCAGGGCAAGACCGTGGATGCCGTGCTGGTCGTGGCCTCATCCCGTTCGCTGCCCGCCGTCCATCAGGAGCAATTTTACGTCAGCATCTCGCGTGGCCGCGAACGCTGCCAGGTCTTCACGGATGACGCGGACTTGCTGCGTTCGCACGTCACCCATTCCAGCGCCCGGCTGGCGGCGGTGGAAGCCATGCCCGCCGAGCCGCAACGCAACATCCTCCATACCATTTTACGCCGGGGCCATCGTTTCCTGAAACAGTTCCGCCACCGGCTTGCACAAGCGCTTTCAACCGACACAACCGAAAGGACTAAACATGCAATCAAACCCAATGAATACCGACCACACCAACGAAAATCCGCCCGCGGGGTCAGTGTCTAGCCTGCGTGACAATCCCTGCCTTCGCAGCGATTCCACCACCGCCGCCCTGGAGGTGATGACCGATGACGGCATCAGCTACCTGCTGCCCTACGCGCAATTCCTGTACGCCGAACGGAAGGCTAATCCGACGGTGGAACAGGAGCCCGCCGCCCCACCGGAAATGATGCGGATTCATTTCGCGCAGGCGGAGGTCGTCGTCCTGGGCAGCGGTCTCAAGCGGCTGGCAGACGGGATTCAGAAGCAAGGCTTGCAATTTGTGAAGCCGGCGGATCCGCGCGTTGCCGCTTCGTTCATCACCCATGTGGCCTCCATCACCCTCACTTTAACCAAGGAAAATATATGAGCACAGATTCACCATTGAAAATTCATCCGCTGGACAAATACGGTATCACCATGAAGAAGGAGGAAGTGGCCGAGGCGCTGGGCGTTGGGCGGCATGTCATCGCGCCGCTGACCCGGGCGGGCTTGCTCGAACCGCTGGGCCATCCGCAGCGGTATTGTGTAAAACTCTATTCTCGCGCCGTGCTCGCGCAACGGATGGCAGATTTGGCCTGGCTGGACAAGGTGGTCGCGGCCATCCACCGGCATTGGCGCATTAAGAATGCACGGAAACGGGCCAAGCGGGCCGGGAATCCACCGGCCACCGCCTCCCAAGCAGTCAGCACATAGTCGCCCGCCCCATTGCCGGGAGAAAACCCTTTTATCCCGGAGGAAAGCGAACTAAGCTTTCCTCCTCGCTGGCATTTAGGGTTGGCGCAGCAGACACGCCCGGACGACCGGTTGCCAGCGTCCCCCCAATGCCTGTCGCCCCCTTCTGATCGCCGTGGTGGCCGGCGTATACTGTCTGTCGCCACCGGTTTCCAAAATCCCGCCGACCAGCCATCGCCGTGAACGGATTCGGCCAGCAAGTCCGTTCCTCACCGCTGCCAGCGTGTCCGGGCCGGACTTGGCAGGTGGCCTAACATGAGTTCCGTATTTGCCTCGAATGTGGATTCCGGTTCGACTTCCTTGCAGTATTGGTGATGCAACTCACAGCAGAGGCGACGCAGTTCTTTGCACCGCATCGCGCTCAAGCCAGCGCGGACAAATGACTCGATCAGCGTGTTCAGCAGAGGAATGAATTCGGCGTCATTGAGCGGATTTTGAGTGTTATGGCGGCTGACCGTGTACAGTTCAAATATATCGTATTATCGTACTATCGTGGCGTAAAATTGTCGCACCACGCTGTATTGATGATGAATGTCAGTATCAATGCCGCATTCGCGCGCCAACTCCGCAAATGGCGCGGACCACGAGGCTGGCGGATTGGCCAGGATGGTTGGCATTTCGTGCGTCTTCCGCCGCCGAAAGGTGTCACGAATGGCTTTGGGCAGACGAGCAAGGTCCAGCTTTGACTGTTCAATCAGCAGAATCAAATCCACCAAATCTTTCACCCGTGAATTGGGCCGCCCTTCGCGCGGCAACGTGTAGGCGTGGATTTTTTCGGCAAACTGTTCCTCTGGCGAAACGGCCAATACACGTGCGCGGGACAGACCGGCAAAGCCAAGCCAGTCCCGGCCTTCCAGCATCTCGTAAGGCGCGCGGAGAACATCGCCGGAACTGACATCCAGATGAAATTGCGCGAAACGGCGGCCAGCCATTTGCGCCTCCACTGGAAAACGCGCTCCGCCGTAAGGGGCCGCATCCAGATCAAGCGTCGGCACGCCAATCGTGAACTCAAAACCGTCATCGAGATTGACTGCGGCAGCCTGCCGCAGCCCGGCCGTCACGGCTTCAGCATTCCATTCCGTTGGCATCACAGACGGCGGCCGAACTGCGAGGTCAATGTCTCGTGTCGCTCGCGCAGTTTGGATGCGAAGTTCCATCGCGTAACCACCTTTCAGCAACCACGGCGACGCGTCGTTTTGAAAAAGCCGGCACAACAACCGGTCAAACGCCGCTTGCCGGCGAAACCGCTGGATTTCGCCGCCTTCCTTGAGCGCCAGAGCCATGAGTCGATCTTCCAGGGCGCGGCGGAGTGCCGTTGGGGTTGCGTAATGACTCATTGAAATAGTGGTTGAGCCACGCCGGCCAATTTAAGATTTATCGTCGCCGCCCTGATTTCGCTTTCAAGGATCAGTCCTCGTCGCCTGGCCTCCTTGGCGATACGACGGCACTCTTCCAAAGCAACGGGATTCTTATGAACCACATCGCACAGTGCGCGGGCGACGCGACAAATTCGCATTCCGCGCAGCAGGGTGATTTCCGATGGTGCAAGCGTGTCCCGATAAAGAATGACCGCCTTGGGCGTGGGACGGTTGCGACGAAATTTAACCGGCACCGTGATGTGAACCTTCGCCGGATTGAAATCGCCGAGTTCCCGATAGCTCAATGCGGTTTCATGCGATAGAACCCCGGCCGGCTCGCCGTCGCGTCCGCGCGTCCATAGCAAATAAGCGGGCGTCAAGCCATCTTCCGCCGGTGCCAGATGAGCCAACCGGTAGATGCCGCGTTGGATCCGTTCCCAGTTTCCCATGCGGACATGGTAGGGATGCGTGTTGTCGGCGTAGCCGGATTCAAGGGCTTGCTTCGTGGTAAAGTAGCCCTGTTGTTCCTGCGCGATTTGCATCAGCACGTTGAACGAGTCAGGTGGTCGCTGTTTCAGCATCGCACACATCCTCAACTTATTTGAGGATGCGTGCAAGACCAAACCAGGCCGAAAATCACCCAACTGAAGGCCAGCAAGTCCGTTGCGCGGTGGCGAGCGGCGGCGCGGCGAGCTGGTGGCTCAAAGCTCCGCGCCGCCGCTGGCTGGCCTAATCCCAATCCTCGTCCGGACCGTATTCCGGCGGGTCCCGCAACGGCGGAAAGGGATCGAAAACTGGCTCCGATGGCGGTGGCGATGGCATCTGGTGAATGACAATGGTTGGCCGAACATAATAGGCCGTTGGGTTTCCTCCCTTTCGCCGCAAGCCTCCGCTCAACACCCACACCAGCAAAGCCAGCAAGAGGTAGATGACCCCCACCAAGAACCACAGGGCGTGGTCCCGAATGAAGCCGTCAAGGTGCGTCAGTGCCGACTCCTCCAGTTTAAGGATTTTGATTTGCCATGATTGCATGATGGACCTCCTTATGCCTTGACGGTTTGCGTCACGGGTTCAGTTTCACGGCTCTTGATGATGGCCTTCTGTTGCCGTTCGTATTCGCTCAACGAGGGCATTTCCACCTCGGCCTTGCGCGAATACGCCCGCGCCATCGCCTTGCTGTTATGCCCAAGGTTCACTTGGGCATAGCGTTCGGGATAGCCCGCCGCTTTCGCACGTTCCGCCCAGGCATAACGATAGCTGTGCAGCGTGACGCCGATGATGCCCAAGCCCACACAGCGTTGATGAAATTCCGTTGCCCGGTCGCCGGCGCGGACGGTGCGCAAATATGGAAACAGCGGACCGCTTCCCGGCAGGTCCCGCAGAATTTCTGCCATGTCTTCGTCAAAGCGCATGATGGCCGCCGTCCCGGTCTTCATCCGCTGGTAGCTGATGACGTGGTTGTCCCAATCCACGTCCTCCGCAGCGAGAAACGCCAGATCGGATTGCGATGCGCCCAAATACCAGGCCAGTTGATAAAACGCCCGGCGTTCCGCGTTGGTCTCACGGGCGACGATGGCCAGGTGTTCCGCCAGCGTGATGCCGCGCTTTTCCTTGAACTCGACGGCGGGCCAGCGCTTCTTGGCCAGCACCGGCCACGGCAGCCAGGTCATGTCCAGGGCGAAGTTGTGAATGCGCCGCAAATAGACGTTGGTCGAAACCTTCCCGGCTTCCAGCACACGCAAGAAATGTTCCGGGCGGGTTTCCAGAATCGGCAGGTGGCGAATCAAGTCGAACGCCTTGTCTTTGATGGCCGTCTGCCAGCGGTGCTGCGTGTGATCCTTCTTGAGCTTCACCAGTTCGTCCATGACAAGCTGCCAGCTTCGGGTGGCAATTTGCGGGTCACTGGCCACCAGATACGCGCGGGCGATTTGGAGGTTCACGGCGGGTTGCTGCTCGGCCTCCTGCCGCGAGTGGAACAACCGGACGGCGGTGGCGCGGTCATTGGTGCCCAGGCTTTCCTGCTTGCCGGTCACGTCATCGTGAATGTAGAAGCGGCCGCCGTTCTTGCGTTTGTAGAGTCTGTATCGTTGTCTCATGACTGTATTCACAGTGAAGAGGTTACGACGATTGATCTCGACTCCGGTAGGGAGCGCGTGAGGGTTATGAGGAGCAGGCCAGAGTTAAACCCGGTTCAACCCGTGCTGGCAAATCTGCTGGCACTCACCGTTGGCAGTGTTCCAAACCATTGCAATTACGCTGTTTAGGTCTGGAGGCGGAGGTCGGAATCGGACAAGTCTTTCAACCATTCCAAATCCCGCCTAAACCGTTCGGCAGCGGTAACTTCTATATATGCTGCACTGGCAAGGAGATTAATTGCCTTGTGGATTCGAATCAAGCCAACAATTCCAGACCGGTGCCAACAATTTCCAACCATGCTGAACACTTTTGGTGCCCATTTTGATTCCCGTTGATTCCCGCGTATTCCGGCTCTGTCGATTCCGACGCTCTGACTTTGAAGCCTTGCCAATTTCCGAACTTTCCGAGGTTGTCCTCAAAAATGACGCTGACCACGGTGGGTTCAGGTATGGCCGCGCGAGGTGGTCGATGGCTGAGGCCCGGAAACGTAATGGCAGCAGGAAATTTTCGTCATCCTCCGCGTCAAAGCCCACCATGGCCTCTGGTTTAGGTCAGGTTCACGGGCAGTGCGTGTCGCGCCATGAAGGCAAAATACCATGCCTGAGCTATGGACCTGGCGGTTTGGACTGTACGCCCAACACCCAACCTGGTATGCGTCGCACCCGATACTGGTTCCGCAACGTATTTTCTGGAGGTCCACCTGGCAAAGTAGTTGAGTGTGCCCTTTGGAGAAACCTCTGGTTGGTCCAAACTTTGCAACCCAATGCGCTGGTTTTAATCGATGCACAGCACTTTATGCGTGGGGACGAAATCGGGTTGGGAACGCCACATGAAGACATGGCCAGCCTGTATGCTGCCGCTCGTGGCGTGCCAAAAGAGTATCTCGTCTGCATTGGATTTGGCATCAATGCTTTTCGCGGCGTATGCCACACTCACTTTCTTGAGAATGCCGCCGCTCTGATCCCAAACGACGGCCATGTCGGCACGTGGAGTTTGATGTACGAAATGGAAGAGTTTCGTCTGTATCGCGAAGCTTGTGACTTCGTAATGGCGAGGATGCCACGGCATCCCAGCATTGTTAACATCAGCATTATTTCTGCGGTCATGGGCGGGTTTGGCGATCAGCACGCTACCCAGCGAACCAACAAGTCGGAGCTGTTTTTCAATCATTTGATGGCCAAACCATTTGTTGGCAAATACAGGATCAAAATTGTAATTCCAGCTGCGCTCCACAGTCCTTGACAGACGGGGACATCCTCTTGGGTTGTCCTCGGCATCCGCCCGTGACCACCCCCCGGATGCCGTGTGGAGGACGTCGCTGGTTATCTTCGGAACGATAGGTTGCGATATCATCATTTGTTCAACGCCCTGTAAAACTCGTCACTGGCGAAGTCCATAACCATCTGGTTAAGAATGGAAGTCATGGCGCTGTTGCACGACGACGAGTAGCCGTCAAAGAAATTCAGAGTGCTGCCGCTTCCGCGATAGTGTTGCGTCCACAGCACTCTTTTGTCCGGCCCTTGCAAACTCAGTTGGAGTTCAACACTGCCCCAGGTTGGTACGATGGGGAATAGCCACGTGTAGTTGCTAAACCGGAATTTGTCCACTTCGCAGGTGAGCAGCTTGCCGGCCATCGGGTCGGTCGCGTCAATTGGCTTGGGCGTGTAGCCGGCCTGCGTCAAGGCGTCCTGAATCTGCTGGGCAATGGCCATATTTCCGTCACCTTCAACATACACCGGCACCACGGGGATGGCAAAGATGGTGAAGCGACCCCAACCCGCGCGGGCGTTGGCACCCTTGGGCCGGTCGGCTGTACCGGTCGCCGCAGCGGCGACATTGACGGTTCCCGTGCGCGCCATCGCCGGGGCAGTCAAAGTGCCGTGTTTCATATTGATGGAGCAGCCGGAGGAGAGCACGGCCAGCACCGCAAGGGCAGCGGCCAGTGGTTTTGTTTTATTAATTTGGTTAATTTTATTAATGATGGATTGCATGTTTGTTTTCATGGTTTTTTGTGTTTTTTTTTGCGGCATGGGGCGTTTAAAAGTGCAACGTATAACACAACAGGATCGTGTTGTTGCCCTCGGTCTCAAGGCCAGACGGTTGGACGGCCAAATATTTGTAACCCACACCCACTTCACTGGAACCGAACGAATACTTGACGCCCGCCATTACCTGCCAGGCAAAATCCGTTTCGCCTCCAGTCACATCAAGGCCGATTCCATTGACACCGGAAACATTGAGTATGTTGAAGTCAAGGCCGGCACCCCCTCCCGCGTAGAAAACTAGGTTGGGAATGTCCATCTGCCAGTTCAAAATGGCATTGGCCATGACCGGCACTTGCAAGTAAGATCCGCTGTAAGGGCCCGCCGAAGCGCTGGCCAACGCGTTGTAAATGACTCCGAGTTCAACCTCCGGGGCTAGGGTGATCTGGTCGGAAAGCTTGATGGCATAGCCCGTGGAAAAGTCCCACCTTACACCAGGGCTTAATGAAATCGAGCCGCTGGAAATAGACAGGTCGTCCGCCAGGTTCACGCCGGCATCAGTGGCGATGTAACCTCCGGAACGCAGCCCCGGCGGAGGCATTGTCATACCACCAGAAGCGTCATCTCCTGCCAGGACTGATATTGCGCCCAGCGGCAAGCTGACAGAACCAAGCAAGAGGCTAATTTGTTTAACTTTACAGGGACTCTTTTTCATTTTTTGTGGTTTATTTTTATGTTGTTTACCGCTTCAAACTTGCCGGTAATGGGGTTTGCGATTCAAAATTCCGCATGCAGGTTTCATTTTTCCGTATAGTGGCAGTTTTGGATTTCTTTTTCTGCTACCGGATTGTCAATCAACTCCGGCCACACATGCCCCACGAAAAAGCCCATGCCAATGTTGAGCCTCACATATCGTTGTTGCCCGGGATCCAAAGCCAAACTCAAAGTCCGTTTGACTTCTGTTGTAGTGCTGACTTGGTAGTTGCCGGCGGGACGGTCGAAGAAAAAGTATCCCCCAGGGACTGCGCAGCCAACAACTTGGTCGTTGACCTTGACATCTGGCTGAACGGCGCAGCCGAAGACATGACTGGCTCTGTAGATGTAAACCCGCGCGTTACCAGAAGCCAAGGCCGGTTCGGTATTGTGCAAGGCACTGTATTTTGGGCCGCTGGCGCAGCCAGTTATCAGGACGGCACAGCCGGCGATGAAGAGAAGAGCGAATAATTTTTTCATAGTGCTGTTAACTTGTTTTGGTTTGAACTAACTGATTAATTCACAGTTTGTATGATATGAATGGGTGGGGAAACGGGCGCGGCCATTTTCTCAACCGGGAGATAAAAACCCGTGATACACTGGTTGGAAACGATGAGTTGAGCCTCGTAAATATTGGAGGCTTCCACAGTCACGATCTGATCTTGGGTCACAAAGACCGCCCCGAGTTCGGTGGAGCCAACTTGGTGCCAGTGCGTGCCTCTGTTGAGCCGCGTGGGGAATCCCGTTCCCAAACCGACCTTGACGTCCTGTTGCAATACGAAGTCTGGCAGACTCGCTTTGGCAACCATGAATGTGGCGGGCGTTTTTTTCACATAGCTGACGTCAAAGGCGCAACCGGGCATCAGGAGTGCACCAACCAAGTTCAAGAATTTCAATGTGTCCTTCATTTTATTTCATCAAGCGCCCGTTGAACCTGTGCTTATGATTTGTTTGAAATTCAACGATTCATAAACTTCGGGACGGGCGCTCTCAAAATGATTCGCAGAATTGCGACGCAAGGTTACGCCGGATTCGTGGAGAGGTTTTTTGGCTGATCCGACGATTAGCAGTCCGCACATTGGATCGCAAACCCTGACGGGCGGGGACATCTGATCGTCCCCGCCCGCCGCCCTGACCGATCCGCCCCATTCGCCGCTGTCCGGCCAAAGCAACATTTTAGGTTTGATGCTCACAAACCATGACTCGCATATTTATGGTGGCAGGTTACATCGGAGTGAAGAAATTTTGGGGATGCAGTTGCCCGCAGCGGAACGTCCACTAAAACAACGGTTGTCCGGTTTCTCCCGGTTCGCCGAAAGGCCGGAAAATCAGGGGCGAGAACGAATCGTCGGCGTTGTCTATTGAAATTCAGGATGCGATTGGTTGTCGGCGTTCCACAGACACTGGTTCTCGTCACCGGGGTCCAACCAGACCGACTGTCTGGCATACTGCACATGGGCATCGCAGAAGATCATGTTCGCGCCGCCGTTGTGGTTTTTATTGGCTCCGGGATACCCTGTGGTTCCAAAATGAACGGGAAGATGGTGTAAAGCGGTTCGGCGGGGGTCAACCTGATTTCCACCAGCGGTGGTGGCAAAAAGGTTTTCCCGTCGCCCACGGCGATCATCTGGCTGGGTGCCCGCACCCAGTTTTTCGGATGCCGGCGGGCATAAGTTTCTCCCCTGATATCGCCTTGTGAAGGCGTGGAACGGCAATATGCGACTGTTTCGGGCGTTTTTTCTAAACGCGTCGAGTTTTTCAGTGGAAAGCGAGCGAAAATACCTGAGCTGAGGTGGGTGAAATTAAGCGACTGGCTGGGGTGATGCGCCCGCAGCGTTTTTGGCTTTTGATTCAGTTAAAATCACCTCATCTGCGCCGTCAGTTTGCTCCTGCCAGGACGGTTAAGTTTCGTCCTCCGCGAGAGGTGGCCTGGCTCCGTTCCGTTGGCCGGGGCGAAATGTGGGGCGGGTCGGAAGGGCGCGACCAGTGGGATTGGGGGGCACCGTGCGATCCGCGACTGTGATCGGGGCAACTTTGCCGTACCGTCCGGGCCTGCCAGCGGCCGGCGAACCCGATATCGTGTCAACACAAAGCCTGCGGGAGCACATCCAACCTTCCAGGAAAGAACAAGCCGACGAATCAATTTGGTTTTCTGTCACGTGATCGGAGACGTTTCCAGACTTTAGAATTGCTCTGCTGTGGCGCAATGGCGCACGGAAACGGCGCGGAGACGGCTGTCGCGGTGCGAGCAAACCACGCGCGGAGACGGCTTGCATACCGAGCACTGCTTGCTATTCTGCCTCCGCTTTTGGAATCTAATGAAGGAAGATGACGCCATCTCAAGCGGTTGCTTTCCGACCACTCAGTGGACCCAGATAATTGCTGTGATCCAACAGGGTGACGAGGACTCGGCGTGGAATGCCTTGGCGGGATTTTGCCAGCGGTATCGGCCGGCCATTGTTCGTTTCTTTCAAAGGCGGGGGCTGCCTCCGGAACTTGCGGAGGAATATACTCAAGGCTTTTTTACCCAACGCATTTTGTTGCCGCAACAGGAACGGAAAGGGTTCTTGTTTGCCGCCGAAAAACAGGACGGGAGGAAATTTCGCAGCTTTCTGAGCTGGACGTTGTGGAATTTTCTGAACGATCAGCGGCGATTGATGCTGAGCGAGAAAGCGGGTGGCAAGGCGCCGCACATTCCCCTGGATGATTTTTGGCCGATCGAGGAGGCTTCTGACCACAAAGTTGATGCGCGATTCGGGCGTGACTTCGACCGGGCCTTCGCGTTGGAATTGATTCAAAAGGCGACCGAACGCTCGAAACATTCCGAGTATTTTGAAAAGCACCTCCGCGGTGAAATCTCACAGCAAGCGGCGGCGGAAATCTTGGGGGTGACGGAGAACGCCTTTAAGCAAGCGTTCCATCGATTTCGAAAGCGCCTGGCGCAGGGACTTTGGGACGAGGTCGTCCAGTTGGTGGGACCGAATGAAGACGATATCCGCGAGGAAATCAGATACTTGATGTCGTTGTTTGCTGAAGCATCGGCATAACCTTGGGCGGTCATATTTCGATTTAAGGATCACCGGTGCCGTTGCTTGACGGCAATCAGGACGGAAGGTTTCGTGCAAAAACGAACGTGTCAGAATTGTGGCGGCAATTTGGATGGAGACCAGCCTTTTGGTGTCTGTCTGAAGTGTTTGTTTGCCTCCGCGCTTGATCCCGGTCGGGCGGAGGCGGTGGAAGCACTTGCAGGAGGTGGCGGTTCCCCCCGGTTGCCGATCCTTGCGCGGCTCGCGGCTCGAGCGGATTTCTTCGAGAAGTACGAACTGATCGAGCGGATTGGTCAAGGCGGCCAGGGTGAAATCTGGAAGGTATGGGATTTTGATTTTCGACGCCATGAGGCGATGAAACGGTTGAATGCTGATCGGCTGGCGTCCGAGCCGGTAGTTTACCGTTTCTTGGCTGAAGCCCAAATCGCCAGCCAACTGGATCATCCCGGGATTCTGCCGATTTTTGACATCGGACTCGACTCGGACGGCAAACCCTATTACACCACGCAACTTGTTCAGGGATCCACCCTCCAGGAAATCTGGCGCCAACACCATCACTCGGCTGCGGCGGGCCTGAATCGGGCCGTGCAACAACTGATTCACGTCTGCAATGTCATGGCCCATGCCCATGGACGCGGGGTTATCCATCGTGACCTGAAACCTTCAAATATTCTGGTCGGACAATTTGACGATGTGCGGGTCATCGATTGGGGTTCGGCGTTGGTATTGCGGGAGTTCCGCGAACGATTTGAGGAACCCTTTGTTCGGCTGGATCAGTCCAACGTCCAAACCGACCGCGACGAAAATCTGATCGCGCATCCCGAGTTGGCCACTGCGGCTTCGGGGCGCCCGTTGACGGCGGTATTTGCCGCGCCCGAATTGTTGAACGGCCAGGTGGACGAGCTGGGGCCGGAAACGGATGTTTATTCGATCGGCGTCGTGCTCTATGAACTTCTGGCCGGCCGCCTTCCCTATGCTGACGAGAATGGCCAGCTTCCTGGTCACCCGGAGCTAGTCCGCCGAATGCAAGCCGGCCCGCCGGAATCCATCCGGGGAATCCGGCGCCATCAATCCAAGGATTTGGTGGCCATTGCGGAAAAAGCGATGGCGCGTGAAAAAAATCAGCGCTACCGCCACATGGGGGAGTTGGCGGCCGACTTGCAGGCTGCGCTGGAATTGCGGCCAGTGCAGGCGCGAAAGCCCAGCCCGCTTTTGATCTTGCAACGCTTTGCTCAGCGCAACGCCGGTAATGTCTTGTTGGTCTGTCTCGTGATTGCGGCGGTGGCGGTCGGCGCCATCGTTAATATGTCCCTACGCCGCCAGCGGGACGTGGCTCGGCAGGTTCAGGCGTTGCGCCATGGCGAACTGGCGGTGCGCAATGGCCAATGGCGCGAGGCGCTGGAGGATTGGGCGACTGCCGAAGGCGCCGGCTATGATGATTCTATTTATCTGGGCTTGCAGCGGGCGGAAGCTTGGACCGTGCTGAACCAACCCGATCGCACCGGCGTGGAACTTCGCCGGCTCCTGCGCCATGCGCATCTGGGCGACCGGCGGGGGGTGGTCTTGCTCCGCCTGGGCGATTACGAGCTGTTCGGCCAAGCCACTGCCGACTTGGGTGCGGAGCATGTCCGGCAAGCGCTCTCGGCTGGGCTCGATCGCGCCGACCAGTGCGTGGCACAAGGCTTGTTGGCCGAATCCGTGCCCGAGGCGCTGGAGTGTTTCCGCCAAGCGTTGAAGCTGGATCCTTACTCCTACTCCGCTCACGTTCACAGCTTGGGCATGGAATTGCTTTTGGGACGCCATCAGGAGGTGGCGGCCCACGCTCAATTGTTTGCCATCCTGTACCCGGAAGACCCTTCGCCGCATTTTGTCGAAGCCATCGAGGCGGCCATGGCTGGCCGCGTGCCGGATATTACCGCCGCGTTGCGGCCGTTGCAGCCGTCCATGGCTCCCCAGGCGTGGAGCCAAATGTTTGCGGGATACCAGCGTTTGGCCGTAGCGGCGCAGTCCTTTGAGCTGACGAATTTGCTCGCCACGAATCCCTTTGCCTCGCCTACGGTCCATACGCTCATGATTCAAGCGAGCGAGCTGATCAGCGCGAGTCTGGGCGTCAACGCGGCCGACGGGCCGAAGCTTCGCGAACCGCACCTGCCCTGCCTGGAACATGGTCTTCGCGATGGCGTCAGCGCGGTTCAGATGCTGGGAGTCCCGCTCTATACCGACCTCAACCCGCTTATTGAGCGAATCCAGGCCAGTTGGCGGCTCTGTCCGGAATCGGTGCTGCCGTTTCGCGCCGCCATGCTGCTGGAGCAGCGGCAGGCGCGGCGAACGCAGATTTCACTTCCCCTGTTGGAGACCCAGGCCGAACTGTTTCAAATGGCGGCCGATTCCGACTCATTTCTTCCCCAATTGGCCCAGGCTTCCCGCTACTTGGCGGCAAATGCCGAGACCAGGCTGGCCCGGAGTTCCTCCACCAACGCCCTGACTTGGCGCGAGGCCTGCCTGCGCAATCTCCGCACGGCCGCCAATGCCGCGGAAACCACCGCGCCCGAGTGCGAGGCCTATTTTGACCTCGCCTTGCAACTCTCCGAATTTGACCTGGCCAAGCGCTTGCTGGACCGGATGCAAGATTTGCGCCCGGATGATCCCGGCAGCGTGCGGCGGAGAATCGACCTGCTGACCAAATCCGGCAACACCTTGAACGCCCTCCGCTTGATCGACGCCCAATCGTCACGCGCTCCGAGCGATCCGTGGTTGACGGCCCGGCAGCGCGAGGCGCTGGCCGGCTTGACGAATTTCCTGTGGTCCTGGAAACTCAACCACTCCTCAACCAATCAACTGAATAATCCATGAAACTGATCTTAATCCTGTCGTGCCTCGCGCTTTCCGTGCGGGCACAACTAAACTTTCCGGCCAGCCAAGTCTTTAATGTTGCCGGCGAATATGATCAATCCTATTACAGCACCAATATTAATCTGGCCGCCTTGATCGGGAGTGCCGGGTCAAATTACTGGGTTTTTTCGCAGACCCAACAGGCAAATGAGACGATTTGGGAAATGGATGTGCTGCCCGTCTCGGACGGCGGGCATGGCGCGGATTTTGCGGGCGCCACTTTTGCCCAGCGGTCCTTGGGCGGCCCCTTCCCCGAGACCGCCTGGGAATATTATAGCCTTGATCCAACGAATGGTCTGGTGCTTTACGGCACCTACAGCGCAACCGGCGAAGGTTCCTCGGCCAGCCAGCCGATCACGCCTCCCGCCAGCGTGCTCCCGGTCGTCGTGCATTATGGCGATTCCTGGAATATCGCCTACAGCTTCACTGTGGTAGATTCGTTCTTCGGCAGCGTGCCGGTCGATTACACTGCCACCTGCACCGTGGACGCGTATGGACTGGCGGCCTTGCCGGGGTTTGGGGTGGTGCCGGTCCTGCGCATCACCCAAGCGGAAGACTATGCGGAAGTCATTTTTGGCATGGAATTTCCCCAACTGGACACGAATTGGATCTGGGTGGCGGAGGGCATCGGCTATGCCGCCCAAGCCACGGCCTACGCCCCCGACACGTATTCGCTGTCGGCGGAGAGCTACACCAACAGTTTTTCCCGCGTGTTTCAAAATTCCCCCTTGAGAATTGTTCCGGCGGCGCAAATCGTGGTGCAGACCAATGCGGTGGTCTTGACGTGGAATCGGGTGGACAAATCCAGCGGCTACGCCATTCAAACGTGTACCAACTTGATGAACAGCGCACCTTGGGTGCCCGTGGCGCAATTAACAAACTTATCCTTCTCCCTTCCAGTTACTTCTGTATCCGGCGCCCAATTCTACAAGATCACGGCACTGCCCTAAGACCACGAGAGAATTTCCCGCAAGCTCCATGCCTTGAACCCATGAGCCGATTTTATAGCCCGAAGGGCTTTAATCAACCAGCCCGGAGTTGCGCGGGAGCGTTACCCCGGGTAGGGCCGCCCCTTATTTCATTTACTCTGAAAGAGTTGCCTCAATCCCGCGAATTTGAGGCTCATGGGGAAGGGGTGGCGACGGCCCGTCGCCCCCGGGACACAATTCTTAATGTATGGCTCTCTGCGTTCTTTGCGGTTAAATCGGTTCCCTCATCTTGGCTTCAGATCTCGAAATTCGTTTTTCGGATTCGTCCTTGGTGCATCCCCAGACATCCGAAACCGGAAACCCGAAACCGGGGCTCCGGCTTCACCTTGATCGAGCTGTTGGTCGTCATTACCATTATCGCGGTCTTGGCCGCCTTGCTCTTGCCGACCTTGGCGCTGGCCAAGGCGCGCGCCACTCAGATCAAATGTACTAGCAACTTGCGCCAGATGAACGTGGGTCTGCAACTCTATCTTGCCGACCAAAGTGTCTATCCCTTGGCCACCACCGGCAATGGCCTCGGCTGCTGGCAAAACGCGATTCTCCCCCTCACGTCGTCCAATGTCCTGTATTGCCCGCAACTCATTCCCGCACTGCCGGCGTACCTAACCCTGACGGGATCCAGCGAGAAATGGGTGCTGCCACATTATGGTTATAATGTGCTGGGCGCGGTATGGAGCGGCTTTGCCGACCCGAGCCTTGGCCTCGGAGGCGACTTTGACCCGGATACCACGGTCTGGACCGCCGAACGTCAAGCCCGCGTTTCGGCGCCAGCCCAGATGATCGATTTCGGGGATAGTGGCGCGTATCTGCAACCTCCGGTCAAGCAGACGAATTCCGCCGTGTTATTGTATATTGCGTACCCGTATCCACTTATTACAGTGAATCGCCTCGCCATCGGCTTCTGGCACAATAGCGGGGCAAACATGGCCTTTTGCGATGGCCACGTGGAATACGGAAAGCAGTCCTACTGGGCCGGGGCAAACGACGGCCTCCGCAGCCTATGGAACAACGACCATCAACCTCACGAAGAATTTTGGTGACACGAGGCGCCAAAATGGCCCGGATCGTCATAAAATATTCAGCCAGAACATAATATTGACCCGGATGGTCCACTGACATTAGTCGGTGGCAAAGGTATAATGCCCGGAGGGTCCACGGAAATTAGCCGGTGGCCAGCGGAGCGCAGCCACCGGATGGCCACACAAAATGAATCTGCACTCTGGCAGGGGTGCCGGAAGGTGGGCACATCGCAGCGCACTTAACGTGCGTTGCCTGATGGCCTTAACTCGTAACGTTGGCCGTGTTCGGAGAGCCGCATTTTTTCGCGTAACCTGCGGACCAGCCTTTGCGATATCTCTTGTGAGACGAGAAATGCCAGTAGAACCGGTCTTGTCACAGAAATGTAACGAGCCAAACCCAAACCATGAATCTAAAATGCTTGACAAGCCCGCAAATCGTGGCGCAGCCGACCAACGAGGTCTTGCTCGCCGGCGCAACCGCCCAATTCACCGTGAGCGCGTCCAGTTCCGTTCCCATAAACTATCAGTGGTATTTCGATCAGTCCTTCCCGGCGGTGGGCGACCTGTTTTCGTCCTTGGTCCTGCCCTACGTCAGCCCGCAATCCAGTGCCCCCTATTCGGTGGTCATTACAAATGCCTTCGGCAGCAGCACCAGCCAGGTGGCAACGCTGAAAGTGGTAACGCCGATGGTCACGAACATCGGTCGAAGCGCCAACGGCCGCGTGACGATGAATTTCGTGGGCTTGCCGAACGCCAGCACCCGGCTTTGGGCTATCACGAATCTGGCATTGCCCGCAAGCTGGCAGCCCATCTTCACAGACACGATCACCACCACCAACGGCACCTGGCAATTTATTGACACGAACACCCTCGGCACGCCGACACGGTTTTATCGATTTTCGACGCCGTAGTTTGCCGGAGAAATTTGATTCTCAAACTTCCAATCGACAATAGAAAAAACCAAAATAATATGAAGCTGAATATTCGAATACTCCTGTTGGGCGTGATCACCGTCTGGCTGTCCATCACTGGCATGGCCCGTGCGCAAACCGTCGTCTGGTCGGAAAACTTTGATGACGGCAATGGCAATAGCCGATGGTATGCGGATGACGGGGTCTGGCAGATCGGTTCCCCGACAATTGGTCCGGAAACAAATTCTCTAGGCTACCGAACTCACTCTGGAGCATATTGTGCCACAACTGGACTAACAGGAAATTATCCTGGCGGAGCGAGCTCAAGACTGATTCGTATTCAAACCTTTACTGTTCCAGCCGCCAACCAATATCCACGGCTCAGATTCTGGCATTGGTATGAATTCAATAACGATAACGTCGGTGGTTTCGACTATGGCTATGTGGAAGTCAAGGCTGGAACCAATTCTTGGCAGCCCGTGTCTCCTCAATACGTAAACTTTTGCGGGGATTGGACGTATGCGTCTGTGGATTTAAGCGCATTCGCGGGTCAAACTGTTCAAGTGGCTTTCCACATCTATGGTGGACTTGGAGGAGACCCCGGATGGTATGTTGATGATATTGCATTCGAGACCGGACCCCCAGTGTTCTCAAATCCGCAATCATGGGCAAATGGCATGGGAGATTGGTATGCCGAAACCGGTACCTGGCAAGTTGGTATTGCGAAAAAATCCGACGGACCGACGACCAATTCTTCTGGTTACGAGACATACAGTGGTACGAATTGTGCTGCTACACTACTTGATGCAAATTATGAAGGGAATGCCGATTCGCGCTTAATTTCCCCTCCGTTCATTCTTCCACCGTCGTCCAGTAGCCCGTATTTGCGCTTTTGGCATTGGTATAGCTTTAATAATGATTATGTTGGTGGATACGACTATGGCTATGTAGAAATAAGGCAAGGAACCAACGCATGGCAGACGATATCCCCCCAATATGATAATAATAGTGCCGTCTGGACGGAGCCCTTTATTGACTTGACGAGTTACGGAGGAGAGGCTGTGCAGTTGGCGTTTCATATCTCAGGTGGTCTTGGCGGAACGGCAGGTTGGTATATTGATGATGTACAGGTATTTCCCAACACGTTGTCCGTTAACACAAATCCAGCGCCTACCATTGGAGTAATGAATACGAATATTAATGAGTTGGTTTTGTGGCAATACACACCTGCCGTCAGTGGCAGCGGCTACACTTTTGGTCTGTCGAATGCCCCATCGGGCATGGCGGTTTCCTCCAGTGGTACCATTTCGTGGACGCCGGTCCCGGCGCAGGCCAATCAAACCTATCCCATTACTTACGTTTTAAATCAATCCGGAGCGGTAGTCGCCTGGACAAACTTCAATGTGACGGTCGACGTGAGTAACACGGCCCCGACATTTGATTATGCCATCGGCACGCAAACGGTCTATGCCACCACCCTGTTGACCATTTCTGACCCGGCGACGAATACAGACATTTGGGCGACTTCGCTGACATACGCCCTGGTTTCAGCGCCGTCCGGCGTGGGCATCAATCCCAACAACGGTCTAGTGTCATGGACGCCGACTACCAGCGAGGTCGGCGCCAACACGATTTATGTCAGCGCAACGGATTACGATCCGTATGCCGTGAACAGCCAGCAATTGAGCGTGACGAATAGCTTTAATGTGACTGTCAAGGGCGTGACTCCGCCCACGTTCACCCAATCTCCCACCAATGTGGTTGTCGGAGTTGGGCAGAAATTTGGCTTCACCGTCGCGGCTACGGGCTATCCAACGCCCACCTATCAATGGCAGTTCTCCACCAACGGCTCCACTTGGAGCAACCTCACCGGGGCCACGGGGGCGAGCTTGAGCTTTGGTTCTTCCGAGGTGACAAACATCGGCTATTACCGGGTGTTGGCTGCGAACACGGCCGGCACCAACACCAGCAGCAGTGTCAGCCTAACGTTTTTGAACCTGGCCATGTATGCCGGGTTGGACATCGTCGGAGCGGTTGGTGCGATTTACAACATCCAGTCCACCTCCGACTTGGGCTCGACCAACTGGACGACCCTGACCAATGTCGCGCTGCCTTCGCAACCGTATATTTACATTGATTACGCATCACCCACAAACTCCAAACAGTTCTACCGCGCCAATCCGCAATAATCAACCGAAAGTAATTCTAGGCTGATTCCTATCACAGGGTCCGGCCTTTTTGATTTCGGTTGGCGTAACCTTCATCGCTGATTTTCCGAATTCATTGGTGCCGGAGGCCGACGCTTGGGGACGGGTGTGCCGCCCGCGATTTGTTCTGGCGTTTCACGAAAATATAGTAGTTCTGTCAATTCAGTTAGAAATAATACATAATATAAAAAGCATATGAAAATAAAAATTAAAATCTTGATGTTTGGCGTTTTCACTGTTGGACTACAGATTTTAGACCCAACTGCACACGCACAAGTCACAAACAGTCTAGGTCAAGCCTACACGATCGTGGACTTGGGTATCCTGCCCGGTGGTCCAAACGATAGTTCTGCTTTGGCGATAAATAATGCTGGGCAAGTTGTTGGCCAAAGTTTTGTTTCAGCTCCGTCTTACTATAAAAGCTTTGTTTGGGACGCTATAAATGGAATTTCTGATCTTGGAGTATTATCTGGGGATAACACCACAGTTGCTGCAAGCATAAATAACAATGGCCAAGTAGTTGGCTATTGTGGAGATGGCACCTACGGTGATTTTCAGGCTGCGCAATGGAACTCAGCGAGCGGCCTGCAACCATTAGGGTATGGAGCACTTGCGGGTTACCCGTATTTTGCGGCGCTTGCTATCAACGATGGAGGTGCGATTACCTACATTAACTGGAATTATTATGGTCCACCATCAGCAGCGTATTTGCTTTTAGGAGCGATTGAGACGCCCATCGGTGGGCTTTATCCTGGTGCTTATACTTGGCCTTATGCCTTAAATAATAGCAATGAGGTTGTCGGCGCTAGCTACAACGCATCCCAGACAATTGGTCAAGCTTTTCTTTGGACATCTAGTCAAGGCGTCAACGGATTGGGATTTTTACCGGGTTATACGAACAGCATCGCCAAGGCAATCAACGACGCCCATCAAGTTGTTGGGTATTGCAACAATTCAGGCGGCGGTCAATCATCCTTCATCTGGACATCTGAAACAGGGATGACCGCTCTTGATTGCAGTATTGGGTCAAATTCTTGTGCAAATGGCATTAGTCCTGACGGTATAGTTGTCGGATACAATCAAATCGGTGGAACAAACCACGCCGTTGCTTGGCCACCGGGTCAGAATGCCGTGGATCTAAATACTTTGGTTACGAACTTGAGTGGTTGGATCAACTTAACCGAAGCGAATGCAATGAATTCCTCAGGCCTGGTTGTAGGTGATGGAATTCGCACAAACGGGGTCCGCCATGGCTTTATTCTATATCCAACCACCGTTCCATTAACAGTGAATATTAAAACTTTTGCTGGGATCATCATCAGCAATGCGCTGCCCGGCTCCACAGTCGTCATCCAAGCCACATCCAACCTGGCGGCTACCAATTGGGTTACACTAACTAACGTTATGATACCTTCTCAACAGTATATTTTTATTGATTATAACTCTCCTTTCAATCCCTCGCGCTTTTACCGCGTATTTACCAAACAATAGAATGACAATGTCTAACGCCGTTCACCCTATATGAATGCTTTTGGTATGTCCCTTGCTCAACCCCAAACGCGGCCTCCGAATCGGTGGTCATTGCCGCACACACCGGATTCTGTTGAGTATGCAGCCGACAATAACCGAAACGGACGGTGCGCTGGCCATCAGCGGCAATGGCGGAGACGCCACAGTCTCCGTAGGCTGGGCTCGCCTTACACGATCACCCGCAGTGCGTCGACCGTCGGGACGTTCACGGCGCGGAATTATACGACCCGCTATGACACGGGGTTGCTCTCGGTGTCAGCAACCGTTTTAATGTTCACCTTTTGGGCGGCATATGCGAACATGGCAAAAGCCAGACAGCTTGACGATTTTAGCGCGACCGCTCCGGTATGGAACAATGTGAGTACACCTGGTGTCACGCCACAGTTCGGAACAGGGCCGTTGGCTGTGCCAAAGTTTCTGTGGGGCAGCTACCTGGTCATATGCCGAACTTCAGCATGTCGGAGGATTCGAGTGCTTGCTTGGCGGCTATTTCTTACGAATACTACAGCAAGTAGAACGCCATTATTTTCAGCCAAGCCTTCTTTGTGTGGAATATTCTCATTATAGGACTTGACATTCGGCGAAATATATAGACAATAAAATGTTAAAATAAATCTCCAATGGTGCAACAAGTGAAAGCAATCCAATTTCCTTAAAACAAGTTAAAATTATCATGAAACACCCTTTAGCACGAATGTTGATTTGTGTCGGAATCGCAATAACGCTGACCAATGTCGTCATTACCACTCGCGCGGTAACGACAAACACATTAGATTTCAGCAGCACGCTTGTGACGCAGGGTGCGGGACCCGTAAGTCCCTCCAGCGGCCCAGAATCCATCAGCGGGGCCAGTCTTAAGGTGGGTGATATTGTGGTTCTTGATACAATCGTGATTGATGAGCCGGGTTCTGGGGCGGATGCATGGGGGGCTGTCGAACTTAATGCCGGGAGCGGCTTTTTAGGGATAATCAACGCCTCATTTGGGGTGCTCGTGGAAACCGGAACTAATAACAATAACGTTATGCAACTCTTTGTTAACGGCGCAAGCACCAATATGCCATTTGGCTTAGCCGTTAACAATTCACAAACAAACTTGGTGCATATAATGCTGACTTGTACCCAGGCAGGCTCCACAACAAACATGAACTACTTGGTGGCGATTGACCAAGGTGCAACCGGGGTTTACTCTGCCTCACTTGCGGGCACGGCTATAACCTTTGGCGGTAACAGCATCACACTTTCCTTCGGAGCGCAAAATGAACCGCACCTTTTCATTCAAAGTGGCCCGATTCATTCAAAACCTGGAATTGTGACTTTCGACTTCCCAACCACAACAGTAGCGGCGGTGCCTGGTGGAATAACCGACCCCGGAATCTCTATTAACGGAAACGAGCTGATGGTCGGAGGGGTAGTTGTTTTTGATGGCATCATTGTGCCTAATGGAGCACAAGTGTTTGATTCCTGGACATCGGTCAATATCGGGGGCAGTGGTTATGGCAACGTGACTGATGCACAATTAGGACTGCTTTGTCGCATGGCTACTGGTCAACTTCCCAGTGAGCTGTGGATAGACGGCATAACCAACACTGATCCTACGGCAGGTTCCGCGCTTACGAATCGCGTTCGCATTGAACTTTATCCGTCGGCCAACGGCAGTACCACGAACATGGGATGGCTCGTAGAAATCGATCAAAATTTGTCGGGAAATTTTAAACCGGCAGTCACTGGTACCAACCTGACCTTTGCGAATAATGTACTGCAATTGACATTCGGCTCGGCTGGCTCCTCGTCCATGGTCTATCAGAATCCCCAATCTCCGGTTTCCATCTTTACTGGCCCGAACCCGGTTTCCCAGGTCGTGTCTGTAGGATCGCCTATCATGGTGGGCGTCACTGTAGAGGGTTGGTCTCCTACATTTCAATGGTTCAAGAATGGCTTTGCAATTCCAAATGCTACCAATGAGAATTACACGTCCCCTTCCGCAACATTAGCAGATAACAACGACCAGTTTTATGTGGTGGTTAGCAACCAACTAAACTATCTGAATGTTGTCACCAGCATGGTGGCTAATGTAGTCGTGTTGATCCCTAATACGCTTACTTGGTATCCCGAGGCAGATTTTACAACTTGGGACACGACTACGGCTAATTGGACCACCAATAATGGTGTCAGTCAGTGTAACTTTGTTAGTGGCGACAATGTAGTCTTCGATAATCTGGGATTTGTTTGGGCTAATTTGGCGCATTCCGTAGACTTAGAAAATAATGTCACCGCCGGCACGGTAATGGTAAATGTGTCTTCAGATAACGATTATTCTTTTAGCGGATATGGTAGCTTGAGCGGCCAGAGCCTCCTTGTCTCAGGGGATGGAACTGGACAGCTCCTTTTGGAAAACCCATCAGTTTCATTCAGTAGTGTCACAATCAGTGCTTTTGAAGGATCTTCGGAAATTAATACCACATTGCGAGTCGGATATGGCGGAACTAATTGCACCTTTGCCGCGGATTATATTACCAACAACGGAGTTCTTGAGTTTAACAATGACGCTGGGGTACTGCCAGTGCCGGGGCTTATCTGCGGCACAGGATCCATCATTCAGAACGGCACTGGCACCACTGTTTTATCAGGAACCAACAGCATCTATTGTATTCAGGCAATCAATTTCGGAACTTTGAGCATAGCCTGTACACCCAATCCAGGGATTATCACTAATAATTCCGTTTTGGAGATAGCCAGCCCAGCCGACTTAGTGGTAATTCCCAATGCGATGGTTGGTGGCGGGTATTACAATTTCTTTGGATTTCAGACGACAATCGTGACGGGTCAGAGCAGCCATACGGGACAAAATCTCCTAAATTTCTCCCGCGTCGTTGTTGACAATCCGGATGCGCTTGGCGATCCGGTTGCGGGTTCTAGTCTTATTTTTGAAGGCGGGCTCTATCTTTCTAATAATATTGTTTGGAGCCAGCCATTGGTCATTGATGCTGCGACTAATAGCTATACTCAGGCACATATTTCCAATTTCTGTGGTACAAACGAAGTCGTCAGTCCTTTAGTCTTATCCGGCGGTACTGCAACAGGAGGATATGGATCTGAAGTCAATGTTGAAGCCGGCACTGGTCTTTTAGAAATCAACTCTAGGAGCTCTTTAATTAACGGTGATGGTGCAATCAACTTAAATCTTCAAGGTTCGGGAACGGGCATTTGGAATGGACCATTGATTGATGGTAATGTGTCGTTGAATGTTTTGATGCGCGGAACTGGGAATTGGACCCTTGGTGGAAGCAACAGTTATTCCGGATCCACAACAATTGCCAACGGTACCTTATTCATCAATGGCGTAACCGGGGCGGGAAACGTAATTGTTCGTCCGGGTGCCACTTTGGGTGGCAGCGGTTTTATCTGCGGATCTGTGATCGTAGCTCCAGGCGCAAATATTGAGGTGAATCCAGGGTTGGGTGTCAGCACGCTTACCGTAAGCAATAATCTGATTCTCAATCCCGGGAGTTTTGTCAACCTTCGTATAAACAAGGCCACTGGAGTAAGCGATAAAATCACTGGTGTTACAACGCTAACCTATGGCGGAACACTAATGATCAGCAATTTGGCGGGTGTGTTAACAACAAATGATATTTTTACACTTTTTAGTGCCAAAACATATATGGGAGCATTCGTCGGCATCAAGCCGACGATCCCCGGCGAAGGCTTGGTTTGGAACACCAACACGTTGTCTGTTGATGGTACATTGCGCATTGCAGTAGCGGCCGGACCCGCCACCAATCCAACCAATATTACGGTCGGAGTAGTTGGCAACACCCTGACTTTGACCTGGCCTGTGGATCACATCGGCTGGCGGCTTCTGGTTCAGACCAACCAATTAGCTGGCGGCATAAGCTCAAACAGCAATGACTGGTCCACTGTAGCAGGATCAACTGAATTGGATCAGATCAGCCTCGACATTGACCCGCTTAAGCCTTCTGAATTCTATCGATTAGTCTATCCTTAGAAAGTAGCAGCAAACGTGCTGCGTTCCTGGAGGCAAAGAAAATGCAATTTTAACAACCGCCGGCATGGTCTTGTGTTATACCCTAAATTTCCAAGCCATCCACACTTCCGACGGAGCGCACATTGGTGATGGCGGCATTTTTAAACACGAACTCCGGGTTGCTTTTGCAGCGAGGCGTTGACGATTATTGATTCGTCTGCCGGCGCGATTTCATGACCGTTGCGCTCTTCCGGCTTTTGACACGGGGATTCATTTTCTTGCTGTACTTCTGGTGGCGTTTCGCTTGCCTGCGCATCAAGCTGGTTGGACGCCTGGTTCTTGTTTAAGTCAAGCGCGTCAGTGATTTCCTGCTGTCGTTTGATAAGCGCGGCCAGCTTGTCCGCATGTTCAAAAGGTTGTCCCACCTGCTCCTGCATGCCGGCGAGGCGTTTTTGCGACGACTTGATGTTCTCAGTGGTGGACGCTGCGGTTTCGTGAAGACTCTGGACGGTGTATTCAATGGAGCGAATCGTGCCAAGCGCAGTGCTTGCAGCTTTGGCTACATGGAGCGTCGCACCTTCCAGATGGACTTCCACCCCGCGCATAAAATTATCGGCCACGGACAGTTTGAAGCCGGCAAATGAACCGATGTACTTTTGCGCGCGCGAGCCGTTCATCCGTTCCGCCCGGCGAAGGATCAATTCCCCGGCAACGCCCCGGTCACGGATGGCCTGGCCTTCGATCTCAATGACAAATTTATCGTAAGCGTCACCGGTGGCACCACTATAAAAGGCACATACCGGGCATGAGAGTAGCTGGAGAGGTCAGAGATGGAAGCCTCTGACGATTACGCTGCGAAGGATCGTTGCTTCAGACTTTTCTGCCAGGCCGCTGGCGTCACCTCTGAGATTTGCCAGTTGGTCATCTTGGGTAGGCGCGTGAGCACGTCCTTGAGATAGGCGGCCGGATCCAGGCCCCGCCGCCGGCAGCATTCGACGATCGTGTAGATGATGGCGCTGCGGTCCCCGGCGTCGGCTTCCCCCACGAACAGCCAGTTCTTTTTGCCGATGGCCGTCGGCCGAATCGCATTTTCCACCAGGTTATGCCGCGTCCCCGATTATGCCGCGCGGCTGGATTTTTCTCACTGGCTGAACGGTTCAAGAACAACTGACGCGGCATAATTTGGAGGTCTCTCTCCTTTGGCACGTGATGCTGAAAAGAGAGAGCCCCAAATGAACAAATACAACACACCAAACCGTCATCCGACATTTGATGGCCTTGCATCCCATGTTGATGACTTCCTCTCCGAGCTGAGAAACGCGGGCTATCCGCCCAACACTCTCAGCACCAAACGCGCTGCCTTGTGGAAGTTTATCCATTGGCGGCGGAGCCGAAATATCACCGATTCCGAACCTGATGAATCTGAGGTGAAGGCATTCATGGCCAAAACCTGCAAACTGGATGCGGCTCATCGATGCCTCGCCTCCACCGCGCTATTTGGCTTTTTAGCGTACCTTCGGCATCAGGGCTTGATTCGCAAGCCATCTTCGACAGTGCGGGTCACGGCCAGAGACCGATTGCTACAAAACTACGCTGATTTCCTTCGTGATGAGAAAGGCCTGGCGCAATTATCGCTGCGGGTCTATTTGCCGGTGGCGGCCAGCCTGCTCGAATACCTGCATGGCAAGCACGACCTTCGTCGGCTGAACGCCACAATTATCCGCAGCTTTTTATTCAATCGCGCCAAGGGCCGGTCGAGTGAGTATGTGAGGTTGCTGGCCATCAGCCTGCGCTCCTTTGTGCGTTTTCTCCACCTGCGGGGCAAAATTGGTCGCGATCTGGCGACGGCGGTTCCGACTGTGCGAAAATGGAGCCAAACGAGTGTGCCCAAGAAACTCACGCCAGATGAAGTAAAGCGAGTGCTGGCGATACCGGATCGGAAAACGGCCACTGGCCGGCGCGATTACGCCATCCTGCTTTTGCTGGCCCGGCTTGGGCTGCGGGCTGGTGAAGTCATTACCCTTCAAACCAACGACCTAAACTGGCGGTCTGGTGAAATCCTGATTCGCGGCAAGGGGGCTCGCCGGGATGTCCTTCCGCTGCCGCATCAGACCGGTGCCGCGATTGCGCATTATCTGCGTCTGGATCGTGGCGTCCGGCCAACGCAACGGGTTTTCTTGCGGGCGAATGCTCCGCGTGTGCCGCTCACCGGTCCAGCGAGCATTGGCCATATTGTGCGACACAGGCTGGCTCAAGCCGGCATCGAACGTCCCAAGCATATTGCCGCCCACCTCTTTCGACACACACTGGCCAGTCGAATGCTACAACAAGGAGCCAAGCTGCGGGATATTGCGGAAGTGCTCCGTCATCGCGCGTATGGCAGCACGGAGATTTATGCCAAGATTGATCTCAGTTCACTGGACGAGGTCGTCCGTCCTTGGCCGGGGCAAGGAGGTGGAAAATGAAAACATTGCAGGCCCATTTGGTTGAATACATAGCGGCGCGACGCGCACTGGGCACCCGGTTGAAGGAGCCGGCTCAGACCTTGCGTGACTTTGTCTCGGTCCTGGCGCGCAAGCGTTCTGTCCACATTACCACCGCACTGGCCTTGGAGTGGTCGCAGCAATCCAAACAGGTGCAACGTGCAACCTGGGCTCGGAAACTATCCATGGTTCGCCAGTTTGCCCGCTGGGTCCATGCCATTGATCCGCGACACCAAATCCCGCCACCCAGACTATTGGGTAGCCGACACCGTCGCAATCCACCTCATATTTACAGCGACGAGGAAATCGCCGCCTTGATGGCTGAAGCGGGCAAGGTTGACTCTGGCAAGGGCATGAAATCACTGAATCTGGAAACCCTCATTGGCCTGCTGGCGGCGACCGGCTTGCGGCCAGGCGAGGCGTTCGCCTTACAAAGGAAGGATGTGGATTTGCAGGCGGGAATTTTGATGATCCGGGAATCGAAATTTGGAAAATCCCGGCAGGTGCCCATTCATCCATCAACGGTCATGGCGTTAAAACACTACGTCCGTCGCCGGGATCAGATGTTCTGCCACCCCGGCGAATCCTGTTTTTTCCTTTCGGATCATGGCACCGCCTTGGATGCGGGCAATGTCCGCATATGGTTTTGCCAAATCTCAAGGAACTGTGGCTTGCGGGAAAAGAACGGAGGCCAGCGATGCGGAAGAGGTCCGCGACTTCAAGACTTGCGGCACACCTTCGCCACGAGGCGGTTGGTGGAATGGTATCGCGCCCGGGAGAATGTCACGCTTCAGTTGCCGAAGCTGTCAACCTATTTGGGACACTCATCGGTGAGCTGCACCTATTGGTACATCCAGGCGGTTCCAGAACTATTGGCACTGGCAACCGAGTTCCAACTCCCATCCAGCCGTGGAGGCTACTCATGAAAACACCAAACCTGGCTGGACACTTGCAGCGGTTCTTCACTGACCGTTTGCTGGGGCAATTGGGAGCCAGCCCACATACCGTCGCCAGCTATCGAGACACCTTCCGCCTGTTGCTGAAATATGCCGCAAAGACCTGTCAACGCCAGGCCAGCGCGCTAAACATTGACGATTTGGATGTCAAACTGGTGGGGGCATTCCTCAAGCATCTTGAGCAGGAGCGCCAGAACTCTGTCCGCAGCCGCAACGTTCGTTTGAGCGCGATCCATGCGTTTTTCGAGCAGGTCAGCCTCAACGATCCCGCCTTATCGGAACATTGCCAACGGGTATTGGGCGTGCCATTCAAACGATTTGAGCGAGGCCCCGTCGCGTTTTTGACAGAAGAGGAAGTCGCCGCGTTGTTGAAAGCCCCTGATCCCGCCACATGGTTGGGACGGCGCGACCAGGTTTTGCTGCAAGTGGCGGTGCAGACGGGTTTGCGAAACTCGGAGTTGACGCAGTTGCAGCGACAGAACGTCCAGTTGGGCACAGGGGCGCATGTCCGATGCCTCGGAAAAGGGCGCAAAGCCCGATGCACGCCGTTACGATCTGATGTGGCATCACAACTGTCCGCCTGGCTGAAGGATCTGTCTTCCGATCCTGCCACGCCCGTCTTTCCGACCGCAATGGGCAAGCCGATGAGTTCTGACGCGCTACAGAGATTGGTGACACGGCATGTGGCAACCGCCGCAAAAACGTGCCCTTCACTGCAAAGAAAAACAGTGACACCCCACACGCTGCGGCATACGTCCGCTATGAATCTGCTGCGTCGCGGGGTGGATATTACAGTGATCGCCCTGTGGTTGGGACACGAGTCCATCGAAACCACTCAAATGTACCTCCATGCAGACATGGCCATAAAAGAAAAGGCTCTGGGCCGTACCACCAAGACCCATCTGGCACCGAAGCGGTATCGGCCAGCAGATCAAGTGCTCGCCTTCTTGGAAAGCCTCTGATTATGCCGAGCAGTTCTGCCTCAAAATCCTTGAAACCGCCTTAAAAATAGGCGGTCGCTTGTGGCCGCGCGGCATAATCGGGGACGCGGCATAACCTGGTTAATGCCGTGCGCGGCATTAACCAGGTTGTTGTCGATCTCCACCCGGCCATCGTCCAGATAGATCCCCAACGTGGACCATGCCCCCAGGGCATAATCCATGGCATCTCCCAGCGGACTTTGCGGCAGACAGCGTTTGTTGGCCTTGAGCTTGAGCAGCGCCCGTTCCAGCCGCCGCACGATCATCCGGCTCTGGCTAGCCCGCACCGCCGCCCGCAAATTGGGGCCGGCCCGCTGGTCCCGCAGGCGGGCTTCAATTTGGTAGAGATTTTGGATTTGGTGTAAAATCCATCCCGCCAGGCGCGGCGAGGATTCCAGCGCGTCATGAAACTTCCGCCGCACATGCGCCCAGCACCCGGCCAGCGCGATGGGCTGGCCATGACTGCCGGCAAAGGTGCGATAGGCCGCATAGCCATCACATTGCACCGTCCCGGTGAAACTGGCCGGAAACACTTCATCCAAACAGGCCGCCGCCCGGCTGGTGGCCCAGTGGAAAAACACATCCCCGCCCGGACGGCTGCCCGCCCAGAGATAACCTTGCTTGGTCTGGCCATGCCCCGGGGCCAGATATTCAATGGGCGTTTCATCCATCTGCACATAGCCGTCGGCCAGCACTCCCGTCCGGATGGCTTCGTAGATCGGGCGGAGCCAGCCGGCCGCCAGCGCCACCCAGCGGGCCAGCGTTTGCCGGGGTAAATTCACCCCGTGCCGCCGGGCGAAGATTTGTTCCAGCCGGTAGAGCGGCAGATGATCGCAATATTTACTGACCAGGATGAACACCAGCAAGCCGACCGCAGGCAGACTGCGATCCAGCAGGCGCTCCGGCAGGGGCGCGATCACCGGGGCTTGATCCGGCTCGGTCCGGTGCGCGTATTTGCGCCGGATGGTCCGCCGCCGCAAAAAACGGCCGGGCTCGTAATCCAGTTGCTCGCTGGTTTCCACGCCAATGCAGCGCCACTTTTCCGGCTGCGCCCGCACCACTTCGGGTTCGATCACTTCCTCCACCACCGGCAGGTTTTCGGGCAGGCGGGGCTCGCGCGGTTTGCGGCGCGGCGCCGGGGCCGGTTGGGGGATTGCCGGGGCGGGCGCGGCCTCGGTGGGGGCCGGGACGTTGATGGGCACTTGCAGCAGCAAGTCCAGTTGGGCCGGGTCCAGTTGCTCGCTGCTGGAGCCAAAGAGGCGGCGGACCAGCGAGTCAATCTTCTGCCGCAGCAGTTCATTCTCCCGCCGCGCCTGCTGCAAGGCCTCCTGGCATTGCAGCAGTTGCTCGGTCAACTCTTGTTCGCGCGGCGTCATCGGTCGCGGGATTGGACGCCATCGCTAACAAAAAGGTTCAACTTTTTTTCAAAAAAATCTCAATCCTCGCGCTCGTACCACGGCCGCAGTTTGGCCCCGCGCAAATCCACGCCATCGGTCAGCAGATTCAGGGCCTGCGGTGTCAACTTCAACTTGGTGGTTTCCGGGGCCAGGTTTTTCGGCCACGAAAACGTCCCCTGTTCCAGCCGTTTGGTCAGCACCCAGATGCCCGTGCCATCCCAACAGAGGATCTTGAGGCGCGTGTGCCGCCGGTTGCTGAAGACAAACAGCGCCCCGCCTTTGAGATCCTCCCCCAGACGTTCGGACACCAAGGCGTGCAGCCCGTTGAAACCTTTGCGCATGTCGCAGGCGTCCACCGCCACGAACACCTTCAAGCTGCCGGGGAAACTCAGCATGGGGCCGCCTGTTCCAAGGCGCGTAACAGCGCCACGATCAGGCCCGCCTGGCCGGCCTGGGTCATTTCCGCGCGCGCCCCGCCGGGCAATGCCAGCACCAATCCCGCGCCGGAAGCCCTGAGGCCCTTGGGTTCGAGCTGGGCTTCCAGCCAGCGAACGGGATCGGCCTTGACGGTGGGTTTGCGGCTGGCATCCCGCTGTTTTCGCCGCCGCTGAGCCCAGCCGGCAAAGGTGGAGTAGCGCACCCCGGTTAGCTTCGCAAACTGGGCGCCGCTGAGACCGCTGTGCTCAAACTCGTCCAGCAGCTTCTCCCGCCGAACCGCAGAAGTCTGCCGCCGGCCAAGCCTGTCCGCCTTGATGATCGTAGTTGCTTCCGCCTTTATCAGAGATGTCATAGTCCGAGATTACGACATCTCTCGTGCCATTTGTAGTGGTGCTACGGGTGACGCTTACAATTTATCCCCGCTGGTGTCATGTCGAGCGGCCATGTCCCGTTGTACCGCTTCAAGACGTTTTTGCAGGCGAGGCACTTCCTCGGTCAGCTGCCGGAATTGATAGCGGAGGGCGTATTGGGTTTGCGCATGCTGGCTGCGCAGCCGTGTGAGCCGTGCAACCTCGGGCATTTGCATCATGAAGAACCGCGTGTTTCAGAAGGTCAATGACTCTTGGTGCACATGCCTTGGCTACTCCGAACAAGACCTCCTCGGCATGAGTCCCCGGATGTTGTATGAGAGCGACCAAGAGTATGAGCGGGTAGGACGGGAATTCGATAAGCATCTGTTGGAAGGAAGCCCGGTCGCAATCCAAACCCGACAGCGGCGCAGTGACGGAACCTTCCGCGATGTCATCATGACGGCTGCGCCGCTCCAAGCTGAAGACCCAGCGGCGGGCACCGTGGTGTTGATTGACGATGTCACCGAACGTAAAAGGGCGGAGAGAGTTTTGCAGGAGAGCGAAGCCCGCCACCGGTTTCTTTTCGAGCACAACCCGATGCCGATGCTCATTTACGAACGCGGCACGCTACAAATGCTGGCGGTAAACGAAGCCTTCATCCGGCACTATGGTTACAGCTGCGAGGAGGTTTTGGCGTTGCATCTGCCTGATCTCTATCCCGAGGATGAAAAAAAGAAAATCGCCGCGCTGATTCCAACGTTGCACGGCCACGCCAACGTCGGTGAATGGCATCACCGCAAACGCGACGGCTCATTCGTCACCAATCTGGTTTTTTCTCACGATCTCATGCACCAGGGACTAAATGCCCGCGTAGCGGTGTTGACCGACATCACCGAGCGAAAGCAGGCAGAGCTCGCGATTCAGCGGGAACGCGACTTCTCCTCCACCGCGCTCAACAGTCTGCCGGGGGTGTTTTATTGCTACGATAAAGACCTGCGCTTCCGACGCTGGAACAAAAATTTCGAGCGCGTCACGGGCTATACGGCCGACGAAATCGTCCGCCTCGGGCCGCTCGACTTTTTTGGTGGCGCGGACAAGACGCTTCTGACGGAACGGATTCGTGAGGTTTTTGACAAAGGCGCGGCGGAAGCAGAGGCGGATTTTGTCACCAAGGATGGCCGGCGCATACCCTATTACTTCACCGGCTTGACGGCGGAGATTGATGGTCAGACGCAACTGGTCGGCGTGGGGATTGACATCACGGTGCGCAAGCGGGTCGAGCAGGAGTTGCGCGACGCCCAGGCCAGCTTGGAAGAGCGCGTCTTTTTGCGCACCACCGAGCTGGCCGCAGCCAAGGAGCACGCCGAGATGGCGGACCGGCTCAAATCCGCCTTTCTCGCCACGATGTCGCACGAACTGCGAACCCCGCTGAATTCCATTATTGGTTTCACCGGCATCATTTTGCAAGGACTGGCCGGGCCGTTGAACGCGGAGCAAACCAAGCAACTGGAAATGGTGCGGAACAGCGCGCGGCATCTGCTGGCCCTCATCAACGACGTGCTGGACATTTCCAAGATCGAAGCCGGCCAGATTGAAATCGCGCCCGCGCCGTTCGATTTGCGGGAAGCCATCGAGAAAGTCATGCATCTGGTCACGCCGCTCGCCGAAAAAAAATCGTTGACGCTGCTTCGACAGCTCTCGCCCGGCGTGGCGCAGATCATCAGTGACCGCCGCCGCGTCGAGCAGATTTTGCTGAACCTGTTGAGCAACGCCATCAAGTTCACCGAGCATGGCGGCGTCACACTGACGGCGGAGAACGTGGCCGGCACCATCCGTATTGCCGTGAACGACACCGGCATGGGCATCAAATTGGAAGACTTGTCTAAATTGTTCCAGCCGTTTCGCCAATTGGACAGCGGCCTGACGCGTCAGCACGAAGGCACCGGTCTTGGGCTGGCCATTTGCAAGCGGCTGGTGGAGCGATTGAGCGGAACAATTTTGGTAACGAGCCACTGGGGCGTGGGCAGCACATTTCAATTCACCTTGCCGGTGAATCTGCAATCTGAAAGGAAAGCATGAAACACACCATTTTGCTCATAGAGGACAATGAACAAAACCGCTACCTTGCCACGTTCCTGTTGGAAAAGGCGGGCTACGCGGTCATTCCCGCTGCCGACGGCCACCTCGGCATTGAGCTGGCGGGGCGCGTTTTGCCGCAGTTGATCCTGCTCGACATCCAATTGCCCACGATAGACGGCTACGCGGTGGCGAGCGCACTGCGTCGCAATCCGCAACTGGTGGACATTCCCATCGTGGCCGTCACGTCTTATGCGATGGTGGGCGACCGCGAGAAGGCGCTGGCCGCCGGCTGCACCGGATATTTGGAGAAACCAATTGATCCAGAAACTTTTGTGGCGGAAGTGGAACGTTACCTGAAAGCAACCAGAACGGAGAGCAACCCATGAAAAACATTCTCGTGGTGGACGACAAGGAGGAGAACCAGTATCTGTTACAAGTCCTGCTAGCAGGCAATGGCTATGCCGTGGAACTGGCGGCGCACGGTGCCGAGGCTCTGGCCAAGGCGCGGCAACATCCTCCCGATCTGATCATTGCCGACATCCTGATGCCCGTGATGGACGGGTTCTGCTTGTGCCGGGAATGGAAGCAAGACGAGCAGCTGAAATTGATCCCGTTCGTTTTTTACACCGCCACCTACACCGACGACCGCGACCGGGAATTTGCGTTGAGCCTCGGAGCCGAACGATTCCTCGTCAAGCCGGTGGAGCCGGAATCGCTCATGGTGATCATCCGGGAACTGACCGAAAAAGTTCCGCTGTCAGCGGTCGCGTCGTCCCTTCGCCTCCCGGTGGAAGCGCCTGCCGAGCAGGAAACCGTTTATCTGAAGCAATACAACCAGGTGCTCGTCCGCAAGCTGGAAGACAAAATGGCGCAGTTGGAAGAGGCCAATCGCACACTGGAGCAGGACATCGTCGGACGCCAACGGACAGAGGACAAATTGCGGGAGGCCGAAACCCGCTACCGCACGCTGTTCGAGCAATCGCCCGACGGCATTGTGATTATTGACCCGGAAACCGCGCGGCCAATCGATTTCAACACCACCGCCCACCGGCAACTGGGTTATTCGCGCGAGGAATTTGCCCAATTGAACTTTGCCGACCTTGACGCCTCGGAAAAACCGGATGACATCCGCTCGCGCATCGCCCGCACCATTCACGAAGGCCGGATGAATTTTGAAAACTGTTACCGCACCCGGCAGGGCGAAATCCGCAACCTCCAGGTGACCGCGCAGATTGTGGAGATTCAAGGGCGGCCCGTTTATCACTGCATCTTGCGCGACATCACCGAACTCTTGAAGAGCGAACGTCTCATGCGCCGTTCCCAGCGACTCGAAGCGATCGGCACGCTGGCTGGCGGCGTGGCGCACGACCTCAACAACTCGCTGGCACCCATTTTGATGGGGCTGGAAATTTTGAAGGCGGATTATCCGGATGAATCCGAAACTTGGGACTTGTTTGAGACCAGCGCCAACCGGGCGGCGAACATGGTCCGCCAATTGTTGACTTTTGCCAAAGGCGCGGAGGGCGACCGCGTCTCCATCCAGTTGAAGCACCTCGTCAAAGAGGTGCAAGGCATCATGCACGGCACCTTTCCCAAGAACATCCAGTTGGAGATTAATTGCGACCGGGACCTGCCCACCGTCCTGGGAGACGCCACCCAGTTGCACCAAGTGCTGCTAAATCTCTGCGTGAATGCCCGCGATGCCATGCCCCACGGCGGCACACTCACCCTCGAGGCGCAGCGGGCCACCGTGGATGCCGCCTATGCCCGCGCCATTCCGGAAGCCATGCCCGGCAATTTTGTTGTGTTGCGCGTGCGTGACACGGGCACCGGCATTCCGCCCGAATTTCTGGACCGTATTTTCGATCCGTTCTTCACCACAAAAGGGCCGGACAAAGGCACCGGCTTGGGCTTGTCCACCGTCATCGGCATTGTCAAGGGCCACCGCGGCTTCATGCAGGTGTATTCCCACCCAGGGCAAGGGTCCGTCTTCACCGTCTATCTGCCCGCCGAAGGTGCGGAGAATAATCCGACGCAGGCCCCCAGACCGGAAGCGAAATTTCGCGGCCGGGGCGAAACCATCTTGATCGTGGATGACGAAGCGGGCGTGCGGCAGGGAGCCGAGGCGGTGTTGCGGCGGCTGAATTTCAAGCCCGTGACCGCCTTCGACGGCGCAGACGGTCTGGTACAGGCGGCCAAGCACCGGGCCGACTTGCGCGCCATCATTACGGACCTGCACATGCCGCACATGGATGGCCTCAACTTCGTTCGCGTGCTGCGCCGCATGTTGCCGGAAATTCCGGTGGTGGTGACGAGCGGGCTGCTGGAAGAAGCTGACATGAAGGAGTTCCTGAGCTTGGGCGCAACCGCACACCTAAACAAACCCTTCACCGAAAATCAACTGGCGACGATATTGCAGGACATTTTCACGCCAAAATGAGCCTGCACACAAACTGGCTTGTGCTTTGTGATTCATGTTTGTCTCCGCTGGCTGCGTGGTGGACTTTCTCAAGTCGGCCTCAACATCGATTACGACTGCCACCTGAGTGACAACTGAATCCTGATCCGCTGAAACGCCGAAATCGCGGTGGTCGGCATGACCGCGTTCATCCGCTCACCGGATGTTCAAAGTCGTTTCGCCATTTTTCATAAAGATAACTATGATGAACGATGATGATGATGTTCCAGGGTCAATTGGGGTTGAATTGGCATCAGAAAGCCGTACGATGAGGGCACGTTCATGGCTGAGGGATCGTACCATCTTCTTCATGCTGCGTTCCAAATGAAAACTGGCAAAGCCTATAGGATTTTGGTGGTGGACGATGAGCCCATGGTTCGCAAATCCCTCATCTTGTTGCTCAAACACCACGGCCATGAAGTCCATGCCGAGGCGAGTGGCATGGATGCACTGCTCCTTTTGGAACAAACCCGGTTTGATTTGATCATTACCGACTACCTGCTGGGGGGGATGAATGGGGATCAACTGACCGCCCGCATCAAAGATAAATACCCCCATTTGCCGGTCATTTTAATTTCAGCCTTTGCGGTGGAATTTAGCCGAGGCAAGTCAAGTGGCGGAGCGGATTTGGTCCTCGAAAAACCCTTTTCCTGGTCGGCTTTGGCGGACGCGATGGCCATGGTTTTGGCCCTGCCAAAAAAATGAAACCGCCAACGATGAATACCGATGTTACCGTGTCCAATGATGGCCTGTGCGATTTGCCATTGCTGGCGGGACATTCCGAAATCACGCAAGCCTTGGACACTCTGGAATCGGTCCACGCATGTTTTGAGAAGCATGGTGGGACGTATATGGCCGTGTTTGAAGATGGCCAGATCATCGGGCTTTGCTCCCGCCGACGGGTGGGCATGGCGTTGGGATCGCCGGAGGGGTGGGAGAAAAACTCCCGCCGCCCCATCTGTGAATTCCTATTGCCAGAAATGACCGTGGTTCGCGTGGGCCAAACCCTGCCGAGCGTGCTGTCCGTGGCATTCTCGCGTCCCGTGGAAACGTTGTTGGACGAGGTGGTGTTGATGGACGACAACGGCCAGTTTCTGGGTTTGATTCCTGCCCGCACCCTGGTGCAACTTCAATATCGATTACTCCGACAGAACATTGAGCAGATTGAAAAGAGCCGGCACGAGTTGAACCTTCAAAAACAAGAGATGGAAAATGATTTGCTCCTGGCGGGCGAAATTCAGCAGGCCTTACTGCCGCCGGTGGAAAGCCAGGTCCCCGGTTATTTTCACATCGCTCACCGCTACCAACCGATGGGCCAGGTGAGCGGCGATTTTTTCCACCGGCTGGAGTTGGCACCGGACAAGGTGGGCCTGTTCGTTTGCGATGTGATGGGCCATGGGGTGCGTTCGGCCTTCATTACCGCCATGTTGCGCGCGCTGATCCAGGAAATGCACCATTTGGGCGGCCAACCCGGCGCCTTGCTGGCGCAAATTAATGAGGAACTCAAAACCATTCTCCAACGGATTGACAGCCCGCTCTATGCCACCGCAATCTATGCCGTGGTCGAGGCTGGCGGCCGCGTGACTTTTGCGTGCGCTGGCCACCCGGATTCACTCTTGCTGCGCCCCGGACTGCCGGTGAAAAATGTGCCGCCCGCCCCAGGAACCAAAGGACCAGCCTTGGGTATGCATGCGGGGGCCGCTTACGGCCAGACCGAATTTCAGATGCAGCGGGGCGAAAGGTTGCTGCTGTTCACCGATGGCCTGTGCGAGATATTCAACGAACAGGAGCAGGAATTTGGCCGCGAACAACTGGCCCAATCGGCGCACGCGCACGCGGCGAAACCCCTTCAGCAAGTCCTCGACGGCATGCTGGCCGACGCGCTTGGGTTTGCCAGCGGGAAATTCCAGGACGATGTTTGTCTGGTGGGGGTGGAATTCTGCCCGTCCGCCGTCCCCACCACATTGTCTGGCTCGATGTAAATTGGTTCGCGAATGCGACTGAGCCGGGCAAAATTGTTGAGCCGCATGAGCAACACCGGGGTGATCTGGCTGCGGGCCAGGACCAGGATTTTTCCGTGATCGGTCTGCACATCCATCAGCACCACTTGCCCGACGCGGAGGTCCTTCGCGGAGATGGCTTGGCCCTGACTTTTGGCCGAACTGGCTGGCAGCGTTATGGCGAAACAAGCAAAGGTGGCATCCAATACACGCGGATCGTACCAACCCCTGCGCTGCTGCATTTGGTTCAGCGCCTCTTCCTTGGACAGCTTTTGCGCTTCCAGTTCCAGCAAGTCCATCAGTACCTTGAGAATCCTGGCCCCGATGGGGATATCCTCACCGTGAACCACATTGGCGGGAACCCCGGAGCCATCATAGTGTTTTTGCTGGTACAGCACGCTGCGGGCCACTGACTCCAACCGGGGAATATTGGCCAACAGGTCCGCCCCGGCCTTCGGGACCCCTTTTAAAATATCCTGTTCTACCTTGGTTAGTTCGGTTCCCCCCCGGGCTCTTTCAATGATGGTGGGCGGGATCGTGACCATGCCGATTTGGGAGAGGATCGCGGCGATTTCCAGCTCCCAGGCATCCACCATGGGGGTGGCTTTGAGATAAGCGCGCATATATTCGCGCAACGCCTCGCCATACCCGAACGCGAGTGGATCCGTCAGGGCCAGGATGTCCGCGAGCAATTTGATGCTGCCATGGAGGGTTTTTTCGATTAACTCGCGCTCAGCAACAATGAGCCGGTGTTGCCGGAGTCCGGCGCTAAGCACCATGATGAGCGTTTCCATCGGACACGGTTTGGTCAGGAATTGAAACACATGGCCGCGATTGACGGCCTCCATAGCCGTATGTTGATCCGCATTGCCGGTGAGCATCAGCCGGACGGTTTCAGGGTGGCGTTTCTGCACTGCGTCGAGCAGTTCAAGGCCATTCATTCCCGGCATCTGCATGTCGGCCACAATGACGCCAAACGGGCCTTCACCGGCCATTTTCGCCAGCGCAGCCTCACCACCAGAGGCGGTCGCCAGGCTGAACCGTAACCGCAGATTTCGTTCGAGGGCGGCGAGGAGTTTTGGGTCATCGTCGACCAACAGTATTTTGGTGTTCATAATTTCAGTGGGCAGCCTTTGGTGTTGCGGTGGTTCAAGTTGCACTCTTGGGATCAACTGGCAAACGAATGATAATTGTGATGTTTGGTTTCCGTTCAGTCAGGCCGCCTCTCCGGCTGCTCCGGGATTTTCCACCTGCAACGGTTCCCGGATGCCGGAAATCAAAGCGAAGTTTTTGATCTTTTCCAGGGTCATCTCGGTCAATTGATGCCCCGCGCAAAGAATCATCGTGCCGTCCTTGGTCTCGACGTTGGAGCGCAGCACCATGCCGGGAGCCAGATCGCAGAGCGAGATGAAAACATCCCCGCCACCGGTCTCACGCTGGGGCAAAGCCATGCCATAGTATTCCTGCACCGCATGGAACAAAACCGGATCATACCAGCCCAGGCGGGATTGCATCTCGTCCATGGCCTGCCGCCGTCCCATCGCCTCTCTTTGCAACTGGGCGAGGTCACCGAGAATTTTCAACAGCCGCGATCCCAGCGGCAGGGCCTCGCCTTTGACGGAATCCTCCGGCAAGCCCGCCCCATCAAATTGCTTATTCTGATAGCGCACGATGCGGGCCACGCCTTCCAACCGGGGAATATTGGCCAGCAACCGCGCTGCCGTCTCCGGCAATTGTGCCACCATCCGTTCCTCCACCCGGGACAGCACCTCGCCGGCCCGCGCCCGCAGAAGCAATTGCGGGGGGATGGTGACCTGCCCGATGGGGGCCAGCATGACGGCCAGCAGAATTTCCCAGTCATTGTCCACCTTGAACCGTTTGGTGACATGGCTGATGAGCTCGCGCAGCGATTGCGCCCGCCCGAACGAGTCCGGCTCCAGCATGGACAGGATATCGGTCAGCAATTTGATGCTGCCGCTCAAGGTCTTGCTCAGCAGTTCCTTCTCCGCCGTCACCAACCGGTATTGGGCCAACCCGTCCGCCAGCGCCTTGCTGAGAATTTCGAGGGGGCAGGGCTTGGTCAGAAACCGGAAGATATTACCGTCGTTCACCACTTTGATGGCACCTTCCAAATCCGCATTGCCGGTGAGCATGATGCGCACCGTGTCCGGCGCTCGTTCGCGCACGCGCGCCAGCAGGGTGATGCCGTCCATTTGCGGCATCTGCCGGTCGGAAACCACCACCGCATAAGGCCCGCGGGCCGCCAGCATTTCCAAAGCCGTTTCGCCGCCCGTAGCGGTTTCCAGGCTGAACTGGCGGCGGAAGTTCCGTTCGCAGGCAGCTAGCAAATTGGGGTCGTCGTCGACCAGAAGAATTTTTCCATTCATAGGTTCACTGTTGTTTGATCGTTTCGCAACTGGCGGCCCGCCAGGCTTCCAGACGGCTGGCCAGGCCAATTTTTTCGAGATAGCTCAGATCCAGAATGGGGGGCGGCATTTCCGTGCCCACCTGCTGCTGCTCATGAATCAGGAAATCCGCCACATGCACTGCCAGCACCGGGGAGAACTGGGGCTGCGCACTTTGCGCGGGGTTATGATGGAACGCCACCGCTTCAATGATCGGGTTGGGCAACCCCCAAAGGCCGAGCAGATAGGCACCCACGTCCGCGTGGGAAGCCCCAAATAATTCCCGTTCCTGCCGGTAGATTGGCTGCTTGTTCTGGCGGGCCTGGTCAATCACCAGGGCGTATTCATTCGGCAGACTGTCGGCCAACACCAACTGGCCGACGTCATGCATCAACCCGGCCAGAAAGCATTGATCCATCATGTCGTTGGGCTGTTGCTCCAAATGGGCTATCTGCCGGGCGAGCAAGGCGGTCTGCCATGAATGATGCTCAAGGGAGTCCAAGCTAAAGAGACGGCAATGCAGCGGGGAAAACCGGGAAAACATCTCCACGGAAAACGCCAGCGCACGCACGGTGGCCAGCCCCAAATAGACCATCGCCTCCGTCAGATTGCTCGTCGGGCGCGGCAAACCAAAGAAAGCCGAGTTGGTCAGTTGCAATATTTTTGCCGTCATGCCGACGTCCCGGGCAATGATTTCGCTGACGCGATCCAGCGAGGGTGTCTCCGACTGCAGTTCCTGCAACAATTTGCTTTGCGTTGCCGGCAAGGTGGGCAGCGTCTTGATCTGCGCCGCGAGGCGTTTTAATTGTTCACTGGCCAGCAACTCCCGCAAGCCAAAAGCCCGGACGATGGCCTTGCGCAGGGTGTCCGTGGCACACGGCTTGCAAAGATATTGGTGCGCAGGCCCCACCAGCCGCAGGGTGGCTTCATGTTCCATGTGGCCGGAGAGAACGATGCGCACGGTCTGGGGGTGGAGTCGGGAGACCTCCGTAAGCAGCTGGGCACCATCCATGCCCGGCATCATCATGTCGGTGACGATGACATCGGTCTGCTGCCCCGCCATGTAATCCAGCGCCGCCTGCCCGCGCTCGAAATACTTCATGCTCCATTCGTTCCGCATCGCATGAAACTGGCGCTGCAAGGCCTGCAAAATCCGGACCTCGTCATCGACAAAAATCAGGTTTTTCATGGCGGGATCAAGGGGGGCGGATTGATGGGCAGCCGGAGAATAAAGGTGGTGCCCCGCCCCACCTCGGTTTCGAAGGTGACGGTTCCACCGTGCTTCTTGACAATGTTGGAATAGACGACCGTGAGCCCCTGCCCGGTGCCTTTGCCCACATCCTTGGTGGTGAAAAACGGCTCAAAAATTTTAGCCCGATGTTTTTCCTCAATGCCGGTGCCGGTATCCGCCACCCGGATTTCCACCTGTTCACCAAGACGTTTCGTGGAAACCGTGATTTTGCCCTTGCTGCCGGGGCGGGCACGGACCACATCGCCCACGGCATGGGCGGCGTTCACGACGAGATTGAGGATGACCTGATTGAATTCCCCAAGAAAGCAGGGCACGGACGGCAGGTCCGGTGCCAGGCGCAATTCAAGATCCGCCACATATTTCCATTCGTTGCGGGCCACGGTGGTGGTGGTTTCGATGGCCTTGTTCAGGTCCGACGGGGTTTTCTCCTTGCCGCCGGGATGGGAAAACTCCTTCATGGCGCGAACGATTTTGGAGACCCGTTCCACCCCTTCAAGTGTTTCCTGAATGGCTGCGGGGATCTGGCCGTAGAGAAACTCCATGTCCCGGCCCACCATGGCCGTCTCAAGCTGCGCAATCTGGCCGGGCGAAAGCGGCGCGGACTTGGCGGCCGCCAGCAACCGGTCATAGTCGCGCAACATTTCCACCACGCTGCCAAAGGCGTCCTTAAGAAAGCGGGTGTTGTCGCCAATATACTGCGTGGGAGTGTTGATTTCATGGGCAATCCCCGCAGCCAGCTGGCCGATGGATTCCAGTTTCTGGGACTGGCGCAACTGTACTTCCATCCATTGCCGCTCCTTTTCCGCCTGCTTGATTTCGGTCAGATCCTGAAGGGTGGCCTGCAGCAGCCGTTGGTTGCCTTGCTGAAACTCAATGAGGGTGATCGCGGCGGGAAAGGTCTCGCCCTCCCGGCGCTGAAAAACATATTCGGTCTGGATGATTTTCCGATTAAACGCCTCGGTGATGTGCTGATTGATTGCTGCCAGCGAATCCGTGCCGTCCGGTTGCCGGGGAGGCGACAATTCCGCCGGGTGCCGGAATACGATCTCCGCCTTGTCTGCACAATGGAACAGTTTCAAGGTGGCGGGATTGCAGTCCAGCACCGCTTTTTCATCTGCAATCAGGATCGCCTCAACCGAGCTATCAAAGAGCATCCGGTACCGGCTTTGCATCTCCAGACGCTCCAACTCCATCTGGCGGTATGCGGTAATATCGCGGGAAATGCCCACCATGCCGGTCACCTTTCCCGTGTCATCCCGCAGGGGCACCTTGGTGGAGGATACCCAGTGGTTGCCAGCGGACGTGTCCGAACGTTCCACCAACCCGATGATGGGCTCACCCGTGACCAGCATTCTCTGCTCGTCCACCCGCTTTTGCTGGGCTTCGTGCCCAGGCATGAAATCGGCGTCGGTTTTTCCCAAGGCCGCTTCCGGGCTGGACAATCCCAAATGCCGCATTTGTGCCAGATTGATCCGGGTAAACCGGCTTTCCAGATCCTTGAAATAGATTGAGTCCGGCAAGTTGTCCATGATGGCACAAAGCAGTTTCTTCTCGCTTTCCAGCGCCCGTTGAAACTGAATGCGGTGGGAGATGTCATGTTTAATGGCCACGAAATTCTGGATTGATCCCTCGACCCCGCGCACGGGGGTGATTACCATCTCCTCATGGTATAGACTGCCATCCTTGCGCCGGTTAACCAGTTCCCCGCTCCATACGCCACCGGCCTCGATGGTCCGCCACATGGTCGCGTAAAATTCGGGGGGATGCTCGCCGGATTTCAAAACCCGCGGACTTTTTCCCGCCACTTCGGCGATGCCATATCCCGTCAAGCGGGTGAAGGCCGGGTTCGCCCATTCGATGATCCCCTCAGGATTGGTGATGACAACAGCATTGCCCACGGAGTTCAAGGCCGAGGATTGCAGACCTAGTTTCCGGGCTTGATCCTGAATCTGAGCCAGGGTGCAGGCCAATTGCTGGTGGGTTTTATTGGACGCCAGCAAGACGAACAGCACCAATCCCAAGGCCGCAGCGATATTGGCCGAGCCAAGTAAATAGGCCCGGCTTTTGATCCCATCAAAACTGACAAAATTGGCTTTGGCTTGTGCGTCGGACAATTGATAGCCAAACCGGTCCAACGCTTCCGCCGCGTCGCTTACCGCCTGAATCTTCGGGGGTAGCTCCTGATCCAGAAAAACCATGGCGCTGGCGAAATCCTGCGCCGTGAGCCGGTTCATGTGGTCAAATGCCTGGGCCAGCTCGGTTACCGTCTGCTCCATCGTGGTGGCCAGATGCTGACCTTGTGAGGCATCTGGCAACTGCTTGATTTCCTCCAGTTCCAGATATATCCGTTGTCTGGCAAGGTGAGCCGCTTGCTCCAGCCCAGGTCGTTTGTTTTCCCGCGCAAACAGATATTCATAGGAGTACAGCCGGAACAACACGAGCTGTTCCCGCAAATCCGCCAAATGGTTGAGGTTGGGCAACCCTTGATACTCGAGTTTATTTGCCGCCAGCATCCCACGGTTGCAGATCCGCTGAAACAGAAACACCTGGAGGAGGGCGAAAATGAACACCACCACCGCCCCGCAAAAAATATTGCGAAATCCCCGCGTCACCATTTGATGCATCAAATGATCATGCCGTGCCCCAGACCGCACGCCCCGGACGGGCAAGATGGCGGCCAATTGATGGAGAAAGCCTTTCACCCTGTTCTTATCGGTCCAAATTCAGTCAAGAGTAAGCACCAAAACATAATATTAAATGACTTTTGCTTTAACGACCGCCGATTTCCGACGATAAGTGAACAGAACGGACAAAACACGTCGGCGGCAACCAATCGCAGAATTGATGTTGTCCTGAGCACAACAGAAGACCAGCGCGAAATTTTATCGTCGTGACTTTCGAGTCAATGAACACCAAAACACCGATCCCGACCGGCTTGGGGGAGAAGTATCTTACTTTCCGCCTGGGTGATGAATCCTATGGCTTGAACGTGCTCAAGGTCCGGGAAATTATCCGACACACGGCCATTACCGGCATCCCCCAGTTGCCAGGCGATTTCATCGGGGTCATCAATCTTCGCGGCAAGATCATCCCGGTGCTCGACCTGCGCAAACGGTTTGGGCTTCCCGTTGGCCAATTGGGCAACACCTGCATCATCGTTGTTCAAGTAGCCCGGCTCGATGGCAACCCCGCGCTCACGGGGTTGGTGGTGGATGCAGTGGAAGAAGTCACCAATATCGGGGCCGCTGAAATTGAGAAATCACCCGATTTCGGCGGTGTCGTCGCTGATTACCTTCTGGGCATGGCTAAAATCAAAGGCGCGGTCAAGGCCTTGTTGGATATTGACCGGATCGTCGGCCGCGAAACCATCCATAGTGTTTGCGCTGCAATTACTTAAAACCACCCGCATATGAAAAACTGGACCATTGGCACACGCATTACCCTCGGCTTCTTCGTCATGCTGGTCATTCCCCTGGCGCTCGGTTTCTTCGCCCATACCCGCATTCAGAATATTCAGCGCGAATCCGAGCACGTCATTAAAAACAACCTTCCCGCCATTGAGATGCTGGGCGCGACGCAACGTCGGGTGCAGGAGAATGACACCTTTACCTACCGCCATATCTGGAGTCCGGATGAAAAGGAGATGCATGACTTGCAGGCGCGAATTGAGACCAACATTGCGGCGAACACACAGGCGCTGGATGCTTATGAGAAAACCATGAGCAGCGACAGAGAGCATGCGGCGTTCGAACAAATGAATGCCACGCGCGCCAAGTATCGTGAGCACCTTGAGAAAATCATCGCCGCCAGCTATGTCGCCACCAATACGGAGCTTTCAAAGGTGGTGTATGATCGCGCCAAGGTGGAGTTGCTCCCGCTTTCCGAAGCCTACGAAAATCAACTTGCCGGATTCATGGAGAATGAAACCAACTCAGCGAACCAGTCTGGGGCATCCGTGGAAGCCGTCACGCGCACCGCCAACGCGGGGATTGTGATCAGCCTCGTCGGTGCGCTATTATTGGGGATTTTTCTAGCCCTCCTCATCATCCGCAGCACCAGGCACGTGCTGACACGCGTGAGTTATTCTTTAAGCAGCGGAACTGAGCAGGTGGTGTCCGCTGCAGCCCAGGTCTCTTCTTCCAGCCAGTCACTGGCGGAAGGCAGCAGCGAACAAGCGGCTTCAATTGAAGAAACGAGTTCATCGCTGGAGGAGATGGCCAGCATGACCAGGCGCAACGCCGATAATTCCCGGCAGGCAAATGACGTGGCGCGGCAGACGCGGGCCGCCGCCGACAAGGGCGTGGCTGACATGCAATCCATGTCTGGCGCGATGGCGGAGATCAAGAAGTCGAGTGACGACATTGCGAAGATCATCAAGACGATTGATGAAATCGCATTTCAGACGAACATTCTGGCGTTGAACGCGGCTGTGGAAGCCGCCCGCGCCGGCGAGGCAGGCATGGGTTTTGCCGTCGTGGCGGATGAAGTCCGCAATCTGGCCCAGCGCAGTGCGCAAGCCGCCAAGGAAACGGCCTCGAAGATCGAAGGCTCCATCAGCAAAACGGCGCAGGGCGTGGAATTGAGCGGCAAGGTGGCGGCGGCATTGGACGAGATTGTGGGGAAGGCCAGGCAGATGGACGAGTTGGCGGCACAGGTGGCCAACGCCTCAAACGAGCAGTCCCAAGGCATCACGCAGGTCAATGTTGCAGTGGGGCAGATGGACAAAGTGACGCAGGCCACGGCGGCGAACGCGGAGGAATGCGCGGCGGCCGCCGAGGAACTGAATTCGCAGGCGTTGAGCATGAAGAAATCGGTGGCGGAATTGATGCAGTTGGTCGGCGGTTCGTCCCTGCAAACGCCCGCATCTTCAGCCCCTGCTAAAGGCGCGTCAACCGCCAGACCGCGTAAAATATCCACCGGTCCCCAGGCCAAACCGTCATCCACTCTCCCAGGCAGCGTCAACGGACACCACCGGGCCAAGTCAGCCAGCAGTGAAATTCCCCTGGAAACCGCCTTCAAAGATTTCTGAGCGTTACCAAAAATTTTTCCGTGCGGGTGGGGCGGATGAACCCCAACCATTAGGTCGAAGCGGTGCAGGCGTCGTTCAGCACGGCCAGTCCGCCATAGATAGTCCTGGGCATCGGTGAGTTAAGGTGGTGGAAGGAAACCATCGGTTCGCACCGGAGGCTGGCGGCGATGAGTTCATGCACCTTCCCGGCCAGGTCGCTGATTACGTGGTCGCAGCAGGCGGACGGTTTGGGGATTGAATATCCTCCGCGGATGCCCTTCCAGACGGCCGTCGGTTTTAAGATCAAAATTTGGCCGAATTGGTTGTTATGAGAGGTTCCGCACGCCGCAGCACCCGGCAAAGCGCAAGCGGGCTGGAGGGTGGCGCGCCACTTGCTTTTGGACCATGCAGCGGGCTTTCGTCGGCTACACCGCGCTCCGCAGCATCCCCTATTTCAGTGGGAATTATTTATCAGTTTAGGGGATGTACAAATTTGGCGTCGCAGATTACAGTAGTGCCAATCCAATTCACCACAAGTTATCCCCTTTGGGGCGTGATTATGCGCTTGGCTGCATAGTGAGGTTTGCGGAGGGGATTGTTTGCGGGATGCGGACTGGGTTAATCGACGTGGCAACGTCAGTTGGTTCAAACTTAAATTCTGAACATACCACAGAAATACCTATGCATAATCCCCCAGACCGCAGTACTTATTGGCCACTCCGCGACGTTTCCCGGCCCCAGGCCGCCGGCACGCCGGCACAGCTGGCGCGCAAAAACGCTCCTTTATTGCACCTCACAGCAGCCCTGGCGGCCCTCTTATTGTTGGCCGGTCCCACCGCCAGCCGCGCGCAACGGGCGCAGGCCACGATTTATACGGATAACTTTAACGTGGCGAACACCACCGACTTTGACACCTCCAGCCAGGCCGGGCGCCACACCGGCCTGCTCGCCAACACGGTGGTGCCGCAATCCGGCGGAATTGAACTGCAAATCCAGAATCATTTGCTGCTGCTCCCGGGCCAGCCCGGCAGTTATGACGCGCGCATGCGGTTTGACCCGTCCACCAACTATTCCGGCAGCTACCGCTGGGACTGGTCATCGGGCACCACCGGCACAACCATCACGGCGGCGGGCGGAATGGTGGTTTCCTTCAACTGGATCCCGGCGGACGCGACGGCGAACTGGATCAGCTATAGCGTGGGCATCACCCCCAACAGCGACACTTCCTTCCGGGCCACGCAATCCACCACCGATTCCGGAGTTTTGCTGCGCAATAACGGCGGCTTTCAGGCCTACAAGCAGGGGGCTCTGGGGACCAACGTGAGTTCCGGGGCGTTCCCGGTCCTGGCCACGAATGTGGTGACGCTCTATTACTATTTCAATTCCTGGGCACCCGGCTCGGCCGTGACCCTGAGCGCGTGCGTGAACGGCATTCAAATTTTCACGCAAAGTTTCACCTGGACGCAAGCGGGCGGCGTGCAAAACATGGAACTGGCCAGTTACGCCGCCAATACCCGCATCGGCAGCTTTTCCGTTTATGCGCTCTCGCCGGTCCTGGGTAAAAAGGGCACGGCGGGCGGGTGCCAATGGGCGAATCTGGTCAATGCCTCGTGGACCTATGGCTGGGCCAGCACCACGCCTGCCAACCTCGCGCCGGGTGTGCTTTGGTATCCCATGTGGTGGGCTTTCTATGGCGGCACGCAAGCACAAATCAATTCGTCGCTCGCCCAGTTGGTGACCAACGGCGCCCCCGTGCTGCTGATGTACAACGAGCCGGACAACAGCAGCCAGGCGAACATGTCGGTGGCCTCGGCGCTGCA
>Ga0302320_10000923_pt1 | contig 70152 bp, 64 predicted proteins | sample Bog_T0_3_FD_202130 | JGI IMG/M metagenome (GOLD analysis project Ga0302320, IMG submission 202130) | Peat permafrost microbial communities from Stordalen Mire near Abisko, Sweden - Bog_T0_3 | ecosystem: Environmental > Terrestrial > Soil > Wetlands > Peat | place: Sweden: Abisko, Stordalen Mire... | reverse complement strand
CGCGGCCGCGGGCGGGAGGTTCAAGGCCGAAAGCGTCGAGGTGTTCGACGTGTACCAGAGCCGGGAGCTTGCCGAGGGGAAAAAGAGCCTGGCGTTCTCGATGGTCTTTCGCGCGGCGGACCGGACCCTGACCGACGCGGAGGTGAATACCGTGTTCCAGGCGGTCCAGGAGGAGATCGCGCGGACCCGGTCCTGGCAGGTGAGGAAGTGACGAAGCCCATGGCCTCCTCCCCGGACTTTGACATCGACCACGTGGCGAAGCTCGCCCGGATTGCCCTTTCGCCTGCGGAAAGGGAGGCCTTTTCGGGGCAGCTCCGCGACGTGCTTGCCCACATTGCGTTGCTGCAGGAAGTCGACGTCACCGGCGTCGAGCCCACCGCCCATGCGTTCCCGATGGACAACGTCTGGGCCGAGGACCGGGCGACTCCGGGCCTGCCCGTGGAGGCCGCCCTGCTGAACGCGCCGTCGCAGCGCGACGGGATGTTCGTCGTCCCCAAGGTGGTGGAGTAGCCATGTCCTCCGAGCTCTTCTATCAGCCGCTCGCACGGCTGGCTGCGCTCCTGGACGGCGGCCAGATTTCCTCCGTGGAGCTGATGACGGCCGTGATCGCACGGACCAGGGCGGTGGAGGATCGGGTGCAGGCGTTCAATTCCCGCGACGAGCCCGGGGCGCTGGCCCAGGCCGGGGAATCCGACCGGCGCCGCGCGGAGGGCCGGGCGAGGGGCCCCCTCGACGGGATTCCCGTGGGGATCAAGGACGTCATCGCCGTCTCGGGGCAGCCTCTCACGGCGTCGAGCAGGATGCTTGAACACTTTGTGTCGCCGTACGACGCCACCGTGACCAGGAGGCTGAAGGAAGCCGGGGCGATCTGCTGGGGACGTTTGAACCTCGATGAGTTTGCGATGGGCTCGTCGACCGAGAACTCCGCGTTCAGGACGACGTCCAATCCCTGGGACCTGACGCGGGTTCCCGGGGGATCGTCCGGAGGAAGCGCCGCCGCGGTCGCCGCGGGGGAGGCCGTGGTCGCCCTTGGCTCCGACACGGGCGGCTCGATCCGCCAGCCGTCGGCCCTCTGCAACGTGGTCGGGCTGAAGCCGACCTACGGGCTGGTCTCGCGCTACGGCCTGATAGCCTTTGCCTCGTCCCTGGACCAGATCGGGCCCTTCGCGCGCACCGTCGAGGATGCGGCCATCCTTCTCGGGGCGATCGCGGGCCACGATCCCCTGGATTCCACCTCCTTCCAGGCGGAGATTCCCGACTATCGGCGCGGGCTCGGGGAGCGAATGGGACCCTGGAAGCTGGGAATCGCGCGGGAGTACTTTTCCGACGGGCTCGATCCCGAGGTCGGCGCGGCCGTCCAGGCCGCGATCGACCACTATCGCAGGCTCGGATGCGAGATCCGGGAAATCTCGCTTCCGCACACGAAGTACGCCGTCGGGGCCTACTACATCATCGCGACGGCGGAGTGCTCGTCCAACCTCGCCCGCTATGACGGCGTCCGCTACGGGCACCGCTCCGCGGAGGCGGCCGACGCGCTGGACCTCTATTTCAGGACGCGTGCCGAGGGATTCGGCGCGGAGGTCAAGCGGCGGGTCATCCTCGGGACCTACGTGCTGAGCAGCGGCTACCACGACGCCTACTACCTTCGCGCGCAAAAGGTGCGGACGCTGATCCGGAACGACTTCCTGAAGGCGTACCGGGAGGTCGACGCGATCCTGACCCCCACCTCGCCGACCCCGGCGTTCAAGAAGGGGGAGAAGTCCGCCGATCCCCTCGCGATGTATCTCAACGATATCTACACGATCGGCGTGAACCTGGCGGGGCTGCCCGGCGTCAGCGTCCCCTGCGGGTTCACCCGCTCGGGCCTCCCGATGGGCCTGCAGGTCATAGGCCAGCCGTTCCGGGAGGCGGATCTGCTGGCCATAGCCCACGCCTACGAGCGGGACCACGAGTGGAACGGGAGGCACCCCGGCCTATGACCTACGAAGCCGTCATCGGACTGGAGGTCCACGTCCAGGTAAGGACCGAGTCGAAGATGTTCTCCCGCGTCGCCGCGGGCTACGGCTTCCCCCCAAACACCCTGACCGACCCGGTCGTCCTCGCGCTGCCCGGCGCACTCCCCGTGATGAACCGGGCTGCCCTCGACCAGGTCATCATAACGGGGCTCATGCTCGGGTGCGAGATCGCGCAGGTGTGCCGCTGGGACCGCAAGAACTACTTTTACCCGGATTCGCCGAAAAACTACCAGATTTCCCAATACGACCACCCGATCTGCACGGGAGGATCGGTGGAAATCGAACTGCCCGGCCCTGCCCGCAACGTGATGGGCGAGCACCGGAGGATTCCGATCACCCGCATTCACCTGGAGGAGGACGTGGGCAAGCTCAACCATCACGGGGCCGAGTCGCTGGTGGACTTCAACCGGGCGGGCACGCCGCTCATGGAGATCGTGTCTGAACCCGCGCTGCGCAGCGCGGACGAGGCGTTCGCCTACCTGACCGCGCTCAGGACCATCATCGTGTACGGCGGGGTCTCCGATTGCGACATGGAGAAGGGACAGCTGCGCTGCGATGCCAACATTTCCATCCGGCCCGCGGGCGCGCCAGGGCTCGGGACCAAGGTGGAGCTCAAGAACCTCAATTCGATCTCGTTCGTGCGGGACGGGATCGCCCACGAGGTGCGCCGCCAGGTCTCGGTGGTCCAGGCCGGGGGCACGGTCACCCAGGAAACCCGGGACTATGACGGCCAGACCGGCGTCTCCCAGTCGCTGCGAACGAAGGAGGAGGCGCACGACTACCGCTATTTTCCGGATCCCGACCTCATGCCCGTGCGGGTGGGGGAGGATTGGAAGAACCGCCTTCGCGCCGCCTGCCCGGAGCCGCCCTTCGACAAGCAGCGCCGGTTCCAGGAACAGCACAAGCTTCCCTACACGATCACGTCGGTCCTCGTACCCGACCTCTCCCTGGCCAACTTCTTCGAGGAGGCCGCGAGGCTGGGGGCCAGGCCCCAGTCCGCGGCGAATTGGATCGTGAACGACCTGCTGCGCGAGCTCGGGGCGGCCAAGCTCGGACTTTCGGAGTCCAAGGTCAGGCCGGCCCACATCGCCGCCCTGGTCGGGCTCGTCGACTCGGGGAGAATCTCCGGGCAGGCTGCCAAGGATGTGTTTGCCGAGATGTTCCGGACCGGGGAGGAGCCGGGTACGGTCGTCGAACGGAAGGGGCTGGGTGCCGGCGCCGATCCGGGTGAGCTGGAGCGTTGGTGTCGGGAGGCCATCGCCGCGAATCCGAAGTCCGCTGCGGAATTCAAGGCGGGCAAGGACAGCGCCATCAACGCCTTCAAGGGCCCGGTCATGCGGGCCGCCCGCGGCCGGGCCGACCCCGGGATGGTTGACTCGACCCTGCGAACGCTGCTGACCTGAAGGCTTCAACATGCAAGACTCCGAGTTTGCGGACACCGTCGCCCTCATCTGCAAGGAGGACAATCGATTCGACCGCCAGGCCTACAACTTCGTGCGCCTGGGGCTGGACCACACGGTGAAGGAGCTCCGAAAGAAGGATGCGGCCGGGACCGGGCGCATGCGGCATGTGAGCGGCCAGGAGCTGCTGGAAGGCCTGCGGGTGTACGCCCTGGAGCAGTTTGGCCCGATGGCGAAGACCGTCTTCGACTCGTGGGGGGTGCGCCGCTGCCGCGACTTTGGCGACATTGTATTCAACCTGATCGAGTACAAGGTGTTCAGCAAGACCGAGGGCGACCGCCGGGAGGACTTCGGGGAGCTGTACGATTTCGACGAGGCATTTGTCGCGCCGTTCACGCCGGGGACCCGGTTTAAGAGGAGTCCCTGACACACGCGAATGCCAAAGCGGACGCCGATCCCCCCGAATTTTCGCCTTCTGGACGCACTGTGGCGCGAGCCCGTTGAGCGGACCGTCCTGCCGAACGGGCTGACCATCGTCGTGAAGCCCGACCATTCGGCTGCGCTAGCCTCCGTCCAGGCATGGGTGAAGACCGGGAGCGTGCACGAGGGAGCCCACCTCGGCGCCGGACTCTCCCATTTTCTTGAGCACATGCTGTTCAAGGGGACCGGCAGGCGCTCGGGCCCCGAGATCTCGGAGACCGTCCAGGCCCACGGCGGGTACCTGAACGCGTACACGACCTTCGACCGCACGGTGTACCATGTCGACCTGCCCAGCGAGCATCTCGAGGTGGCCGTCGACGTGCTTGCCGACGCGGTGCTCCACTCGACCATCCCCGCCGAGGAGGTCGAGCGCGAGCGGGACGTCATCCTGCGGGAGATCGCCATGACCCGCGACGACCCGGACAGCCGCCTTTGGGACACGCTCTTCTCGACGGCCTTCCGAGAGCATCCCTACCGCCAGCCGATCATCGGCCACCGCGAGGTCCTTGCGGCGGTCACGCGGGACGAACTTGTCCAATACTACCGCTCGCGCTACGTGCCCGGGAACCTGGTGATCGTCGTTGTCGGCGATTTCGAGGCCGAGGCCGCCCGAGCGGCGGTGGAGCGGCATTTCGGCGCCGCCCCCAGGACCAGGCTGGCCCCCGCGCCGGTGCCCGCGGAGCCCGGGCAGCTCGCCCCGCGCGAGGCTCATCGATTCGAGGACGTCGAGCTCTCCCGTGCCGTGCTCTCCTGGCCGATACCGGGGCTCGCGCATCCGGACGCCCCGGTGCTCGACCTGATCGCCTCGATTCTTGGACACGGCGACAGTTCGGTGCTGTGGAGCGAGGTCCGGGAAAAGGCGGGATTGGTTCACGAGATTCACGCGACCAGCTGGAATCCCGGAAGTTGCGGCCTCTTTTGCGTGTCCTTCACGTGCGACGGGGCAAAGCGGGAGGCCGCCGTGGATGCGGTCGGGAGGGTGCTGGCGCTGCGGGCCGATCGCGGCTTCACGGCGGCCCAGCTGGCCAAGGCGCTGCGGCAGCTCGTCGTGGGCGAGGTGAACGCGAGGAAGACGATGAGCGGCCAGGCGTCGCGGCTCGGCGCCGCCGAGGTGGTCGTGGGAGACCTGGATTATGTGCGGATTTACTTTGACCGGGTGCGCGCAGTCCGCCTCCCCGATTTGCGCCGAGTGCTTCGGAGCTACCTGGTGCCCGAGCGGCGGAACGCGGTCTCCATCAACCCGCTTGCGGAGGCCGGGCCTGGTCCGGTCGGACTGTCAGGCGCGCCGCGCCGCGCGCCCTCGTTCAATGAGACGAGGCTGGCGAACGGAGCCGTCGTCCTGCTGCGCACGGACCGACGCCTGCCCAATGTCCACCTGCGGGTGCTTATGCGCGGGGGAGCGCTTTTCGAGGACCCGGAACGGAGGGGATCCACGGCCCTGCTTGCAACGCTGCTCACCAAGGACACCCTCCGTCGGTCCGCCGCAGCCGTAGCCCAGTATGTCGAGGAGGTCGGCGGCTCCTTCTATCCGTTTTCCGGAAACAACAGCCTCGGCGTCTGCTCTGAGGTGCTTCCGGGCGACGTTGACCGGGCCTTGGCCGTGATCCGCGACGGAATGTTTTCGCCCGCGTTCAGGCCTGCGACGTTTGCCCTGGAGAGGGATGCCCAGCTCGCCGGCCTGAAGGAGGACGCCGACGACGTTGTGACCATGGCCCGAAAGCTCATCCGCCGAAAGTTCTTCGGAAGGCATCCCATGGCGCTCGACCCGGACGGGGACGCGGACGGGGTCCGCTCCCTTGCGCCCGGAGACCTTGCGGCGCTCCACCAGCGCCTGCGCGTCGCCCCGAATGTGGTGGTCGCGGCATCCGGAGATTTTGATCCGGAAAAGATGGCGCGGGCACTTGGGTCGCTCCTCGGCCGCCTGCCCCCGGGGCCGGAACCCAAGGGTTGGACTTCCGGCCGCGGGCGGGCCCTTCCCGAATCGGTGGGTGACTACGTCGAGGCGCGCGCATGCGAGCAGGCGGTGGTGCTCCAGGCATATCCAGGCCCGCGGCTCCATGCGCCGGACTATTTTGCCGGGGAGGTCGCGGACGAGCTTTTCAGCGGCATGGCCTCCCAACTGTTCGAAAAGGTGCGCGGAAAAAAGGGCCTGGCTTACTTCGTGCGCTCGGAGAGGGTCGTCGGCACGGAGTCTGGCATGTTTTGTTTCCTGGCCGGAACCCAGCCCGGGCGGGAGACGGAGGTCCAGGCGGAGATCGATGCCGAGATCCTTCGCGTCCAGACGGGCAAGGTGTCGGAGGACGAGCTTCGCAGGTGTCGCGAGCGGCTGAAGGCGGCTTGGCGCCAGCAATCCCAGACCAATTCAGCGCAGACGTTCCGCGCGGGACTGGATGCGCTCCAGGGAAGGCCGGTGAACGACGCAGACAAGTACGATGGCCGCATTGACGCGGTCGCCGGCGCCGACGTCAGGGCCTTTGCCGAGCGCTATTTTCAGCGGTCCCTGAGGGTCCGGCTGGTGGTGAGACCTGAGGGAAAGCCCTGAGGGCTTTCCCAGATGGGACCAATGGGACCTATAGGACCAATATCCCATCGTGCGAAGCACGATGGGAGGGCTTGCTACTATGGGTTCCGATGAACACCACCTGCTCTCGAATGTTGCTCTCGGCGGGCTTGCTCGCCTGCGTAATGACGTCATTTCTCCCTGCGGCTTTAGGCGAGGATCCGACAGGAGTCCCCAACCAAAACGCGGGCGCGCCCTCGCTCTCCGGCGACGCGGCGCCGGGTGCGCCTCCCGGCGGAACGCAGGCTCCGGACACGCCAACACCCAAGAAGAAGCATAGGAAGGGGAGGCGGAAAAAGAAGGCCCCGCCGGCCGACGGAGCCCAGGGCACGGACGCGGGAAGCGCGGCCGGGCCGCAGGGAACACCCAACAGCCTGCTAGGCGGCCCTGCCCATCAGTCCCTGAGGCCGCCGCTCCACTGAAGCTTGGTGCGCACCACCGCGAAGTGTGCATAGCCGGCGCGCTGCACGAGCGGAAGGCGAAGCTTGGCGACAGAGATGCGCACCGGCGCATCGCCACAAAGCCGCAGGTTGCGCTGGCCGTCCATGCCTACGAGGAGGCGGTTGTCGGGCGAGTGGTTGTAGACCTCCAGCCGCACCCCCTCGCGAAATATGATGGAGCGGTTGGTCAGGGTGTGGGGACAGACCGGCGTCATCACGATCACCTTGGCCGAGGGATGCAGGATGGGTCCGCCCGCAGAGAGGTTGTAGGCCGTCGAACCGGTCGGCGTGGAAAAGATCAGCCCGTCGCAAAGATAGTCCGTGACCAGCTCCCCGTCCGCATGGACCTCGAGCCGCACCAGCCTCGAATTGATCTCACCCTTGATGCAGACGTCGTTGAGCGCAAGGCCTTGGACGCCCGGGCCTGTCGAGCACGACAGCATGCTCCTGCGATCCACGTGGTAATCGCCACGCAGCAGGTCGGCCAGGTGCAGGCGGGCCTCGTCGGCCGAGAAGGTCGTCAGGAAGCCCAGGCTGCCGCGGTTTACGCCGATGATCGGCGCCTGGGCGCGCGCGGCCTCCCCCGCAGCGCTGAGGAGCGTGCCGTCGCCCCCGATGGCGCAGCAGGCATCCCAGCCGCGGAGATAACCGTTCGGGAGGGGAAAGCGCGACGTGTGCTTCACCCGGACCCCCTCCCTCCTCGCCGTCGCGATGAGCTCCCGGGCCAGGCTCATGGCGCCGTCCTTGTCCGCATTGACGACGAAGGCGACCTTTCTCAGGGGGGACATGACCGACGGTATTATCCTTCTTCCTTGCGCAGGCATAGCAAAAACTCCCGGTTGCCGTCCGCGCCCGCAATCGGGGAGTCCATGGTCCCGACCAGCCGCGCGCCTGGCAGCCTTGCGAGCGCGAAGTCGCGTACCCCGACAAGGGCCGCCCTTCTGACAGCCTCGTCGCGGATCACGCCCCGGCCCTTGCTGGCCTCCGCCCTGCCCGCCTCGAACTGGGGCTTTACGAGGGCCACGAGGACGCCGCCGGAGCGGACCCGCGGCCAGACAGCGGGGAGCACGGCCTTGAGGGAAATGAAGCTCAGGTCCGCCACTGCGAGGTCGAACTCGCGGCGGGGGAGCTCCACGGCGTCCAGGTGGCGCGCGTTCACCTTTTCGAGATTCACGACGCGGGGGTCGGAGACGAGGCGCGCGTGCAGCTGGCCCCGGCCGACGTCCACGCACACCGCGGAGGCCGCCCCCGCCTGCAGCGCGCAGTCCGTGAATCCGCCGGTCGATGCGCCGATGTCGAGCACATGGGCGCCCCGGAGGTCCAGTGCGAATCCCTCGAGGGCCCCCTGCAGTTTTTCCCCTCCGCGGCTGACGAACCGGGGCGGCTGCTCGACGATGAACTCGGCGTCGCAGGGGACCTCCTTCCCCGGCTTTTCGAGCCGGCCCGTCTTCCCAAGTACCCTGCCCGCCATGATCAAGGCCCTGGCCTGCGTGCGCGTGGAGGCGAGGCCGCGGGCGACCAGCAGTTCGTCGAGCCGGGATTTCGCGGAACCGGGCATGGGCGGCTAGCCTAACGACGCGACAAACTCCGGGAAGCTCCCGTGGGCCGGAATCCGCCGGCCTGCGAATTCAGGGAGGTTCCGTGGGTCCTTCGGGCCCGAGAGGACGATGGCCGGGTTGATCCCGGCAGCCACGCCCGCACGGACGTCGGACGCGGAATCGCCCACCATCCAGCACTGATGCGGATCCATCCCGTGCAGGGAGATGGTCTCCAGGATGAAGAGTGGCGAAGGCTTGCGATAGCGCACGGGCTGGCCGGGCGCCTCCGGGGCCACGCAGACCCCGTCGAACACGGGCGGGGGCAGCTGGAGAAGCTCCTCCATCCGCGCGTTCACTCGTTCAGCATCCTCCGCGGTGTACATGCCCCGCCCAATACCGGACTGGTTCGTAAAAAGGAAGAGCCCGAAGCCGAGCTGGCGGGCCCTCACGAGAGCGGCTGCCGTTCCCGGGATCAGGGTCACCCCGGCGGGATCGGAGAGGTAGGGCTTGTGGGCGATCAGCGTCCCGTCGCGGTCCAGAAAGAGGGCCTTGAGCATCGGGCCAACACCCTGCTAACCCACGTAGGCAAGCAACTCGCCCGGGGTCACGCTCGCGGTGCCGATCTTCCCGACGACGACCCCGGCGGCCGCGTTTGCGAAATGCGCGGCCTGCTCCAGGCTGCATCCGGACGTCAGGGCGAGGGTCAGGGCCGCGATGACGGTGTCGCCGGCGCCGGACACATCGTAGACCTGCCGGGCGGCGGTAGGTATGGACCGGACCACGCTGCCCCGCCTGCTGATCAGCATGCCGTCGGCCCCGAGGGTCACGACCAGGTTCCTGGGTCGGAATTTCCCCCAGATGGCGGCGCAGAGCCTGGATGGGTCAGGATCCTCGCCATGGCCGACGTGGAGCCCGGAAAGTTCGATGGCCTCCCGGAGGTTTGGCGTCAGCAAGTCCACATCGTGGAATCTGGCGCCCCCGGATGGCTTCGGGTCCATTGCGATGAAGGCCCCGTGCTTCCTGGCCAGCCGGGAGAGCTCGGCGATAAAGCCCGTAGTGAGGACCCCCTTGGCGTAGTCGGAGAGGATCACACCGTCCGCCCCGGCGATCTTCGATTCAACCAAGGCAAGGCCCTCCGGCGTCCCCAGGATGCCGGATCGGTAGGCGGGGGGCGGGTCCTCAAAGTCCAGCCTGCACAATTGCTGGTTGCGGACGACGACCCGTGTCTTGGTGATCGTCCGCCCGCGGCCTTTCTCAAGGAGAAACCTGTCGTCAAAGGCTATGCCGGCCTCCTGGAAGCGGCTGCGCAGCTTGTCGCCGTTTGCGTCCCGGCCCACGGCCCCGACGATCTCGACCGAGGAGCCGAGCGCGGCGACATTGCTGGCGACGTTGGCGGCCCCGCCGACCGTGTCCGTCTCGCGGACCACATGGACCACCGGGACGGGAGCCTCCGGAGATATCCGCGTCGCATCGCCCCACTGGTAGTGGTCGAGCATGATGTCGCCGACGACGAGGATGCGGCGGCGGGAGATCTTCTTCAGCAGTGCCGGCAGTCCTTTGATCATGGGGGACGGGCTACCTCAGTTCCCAGGCGTAGTGAAAATCCGAGAGCATCCTCGGGGCGCCGTCCGTCACCTGGACGACGTCCTCGATGCGGCATCCTCCCAGGCCCGGATAGTAGAGCCCGGGTTCCACCGTCACGACGCACCCCTTCGGCAGGGGCGTGTCTGCGGAGCCGTTGATCCGCGGCGCCTCGTGAATGTCCAAGCCCAGGCCGTGGCCAGTGCCGTGGAAAAACCCGACCGATCCCCTCGCGGTCCGCTTCGTGCGAAAGCCAAGCGAGGAAAAGATCCCGGTAACCTTGGTGTGGACGTCGCGGCCGGGGACTCCCGCCCGCACCGCGCCCAGGGCGGCCTGCTGCGCCGCCCGCACGGCGGCGACCAAGGCCCGCTGGGCCTGGCTGGCCCTGCCTCGCAGGAAGGTCCTCGTCATGTCCCCGTGGTACCCCGTTGCGCCCACCCTCGGGAAGACATCGATGACGATCAGGTCGTTCGCGCGCAGCGGCCCGGACCCACGGTGGTGGGGATCGCAGGCCTGGTTGCCCCCTGCGACGATCGTCGCGCCGGGCGCGGCGCCGGCTGCGAGGCAGGCGCTGTCCACGGCGAAACGAAGACGCTCACTCGTGAGGGGGGAGCCGCGATGAAAAAGCCTGCCGCCCCGGATGCGGGATGAGCGGAGCATCCGTTCCGCCGCCGCAATGCCCAGGGCGCTGCACCGGTTTCCCTCCCGAAGGGCGTTGGCCTCGGCCCTGGTCTTCACGATCCGCTCCGGGAAAAAGGGGCCGTCCGCCACAGCCACGCGCAGGCCCAGCCTCCGGAGGCGCTCGAAGATCCCCGCAGGAAAATCCTCGGGAACGGAGAACCTGGCGACCCGAAATTTCTTCGCGAGGAGAACGATCACTTCTGCGACGCCGGCCCGGTGCCCCGGCCATTCCCCCTGGGCCCTCTTGGCCCAAAGTTCAAGCGGCAGGACGGCGTCAAAGGCCGAGTCCCGCCGTATGCGCGAGAACTCAAGGGCGCTGACTACGGCGACCTTGCGGCCGCGCACGCCGAAGGCGATGAACGGGTCGGGCGCGCTGACGCGCCCAAAATAGAGCACGTCCGCACTCGTTTCCGGGCAGGCATAGAGTAGGGGGGACGACACGGGGCAGGGGGGAGAAATTAGCGGGATCGAATGGCGGCGAGTCTTGAAAATTTGAAAGGTCGGGGCGAATCTGGACGCCCATGCCACCGGGAGTCCGAAAGACTGAGCCTTTTCACGCGTTAGGCAAATCTTCCGTGAGCCCGGGACTCCCGGGTTCAGGGTGGCTGGTCGCGGGCCTGCTGGCGTTCGCGCTCCTGGGGACGGGCGCCTGCGGGCGGGACCCGGCGCCGCAAACCACGGTCCCGGTCTACGGCTATCAGGTGGTCCATTCCTGGCCGCATGACCGCGGGGCCTTCACGGAGGGCCTGCTTTACCACGACGGGATCTTGCTCGAGAGCACCGGTTTGAACGGGGCATCGACCCTCCGGAAGGTCGACCTGGAGTCCGGGCGCGTGCTGGCGGAGGTGAAGCTCCCGACCGAGTATTTTGGCGAGGGGACGACCGTGCTGGGAGGCCGGGTTTTCCAGCTGACCTGGCAGAACCGCAAGGGGTTTATCTACGACCTGGCGACCCTCGGGCGCGAGGGGGAGTTTTCCTACGAAGGGGAAGGCTGGGGCCTGACGACGGACGGCCGGTCGCTGATCATGAGCGACGGGAGCAACCAGATCCGCTTCCTCGACCCGGCGACCTTCCGCGTCACGAGGACGATCAGCGTCCTGAACCAGGGCCAGCCCCTCAGGATGCTCAACGAGTTGGAGTACATCAAGGGCGAGATCTATGCGAACGTATGGCAGACTGCGTTCGTCGTCCGCATCGACCCGGCCTCGGGCAGGCTCCTGGGCATGATCGACCTCACCGGGCTGCTCCAGCCCGGGGACTACGACGAGCACACGGACGTCCTGAACGGGATCGCGTACGATCCCGTGGGGGACCGGATCTTTGTGACCGGGAAGGACTGGCCCCGGCTCTTCGAGGTGCGGCTCGTGCCCCGGTGACGGATATCTCAGTTGCGCGGAAGCGACATCTCGAACGGCGGCAGCAGCACGTGGACCTTCGTGCCTAGTTCGTCCATGCCGTGGAAGCTGCCGAAGGCCCGGGCGTCGGTCCCGGTGACGTGATAGCTGTTGTAGGAAAACTCCTCGCCCGGGGCGAGGCGCGGGGTCTCGCCCACGACCTTGTCCCCCTCGACCACCAGCGAGGTGCCGTCTGCATGTTCGAGGACCCACTTTCGGCCAAGCAGGGTCACCGTGCGGTCCGAGCCGTTTCGGATGGTCACAAAGTACACGAAGGCGTGCGGCTTGTCCGGAGGAAGGCTGGCCCCTCCATGGTGGTAGCACAGCTTGTCAAGTCGCGCTGTCAGACCGGGGAGTTCGCGGGAGGAAAGGGACACAGGGTTGGTGGAAGGAATGAGCCGGCAGCCCTGCAGTGTACCCTCAACGGGCGCCTGCGCCAGCAGTGAATGCCGTATTTCGGACTTCCACCCCACGGCTTTCCGCATTCCACTTTCCTTCCCATGGCGAAACTTGCCCTTCTATCGGTCAGTGACAAGCGCGGCCTGGAGGAGTTTGCGGCTGCCCTCGTGGGACGACTGGGCTACACCTTGTTGTCCACCGGCGGCACGGCCCGGCTGCTGGCGGCCCGCGGGCTGCCGGTGACGGAGGTCAGCCGGCACACCGGGTTTCCCGAGATCATGGGGGGCCGGGTCAAGACGCTGCATCCGAAGATCCACGGGGGCCTCCTCTGCCGGAGGGGCGAGGCGGGAGACCTGGCCGCGGCCTCCGAGAACGGGATCGAGCTCATCGACCTTGTGGTGGTGAACTTGTACCCCTTCGAGCAGACCGTCGCGAGGCCGGACGTCGAGTTTGGGGAGGCGGTGGAAAACATCGACATCGGGGGGCCCTCCATGCTGCGCAGCGCGGCAAAAAACCATGAGAGCGTCACCGTGGTCTGCGATCCGGACGACTATGGCGAGGTGCTGGGGGCCCTGGAAGCAGGGGCGGCCGGAGGGGACGCTTGCCCGGGGCTGAAGGCGCTGCGGCGACGGCTTGCCCTGAAGGTCTTCCAGCGAACCGCCTCCTACGACGCCGCGATCGCGGCGTACCTCAAGGCCCAGGCCGGCGAACCGGACCTCGCCGCCCTCGGGGGGTTCCCGGACCAGCTCACCCTCTCCTGGAAGAAGGCCCAGGCGTTGCGCTACGGGGAGAATCCCCACCAGCGCGCCGCGCTCTATGGGACGTTCCACGACCACTTCGAACAGCTCCAAGGGAAGGAGCTGAGCTACAACAACGTGCTGGATGTGACCTCGGCCGTGCAGCTGATCGGCGAGTTTGACCGTCCGACCGTCGCCATCCTGAAGCACACCAATCCCTGCGGCATTGCCAGCGCCGCCAGCCTCGGGGAGGCGTGGGAGCTTGCCCACGCTACGGACCGGCAGGCGCCTTTTGGCGGGGTGATCGTGGTCAACCGGACGCTGGAAGGCGCGCTCGCGAAGGTCATCTCCGAGATCTTCACCGAGGTCATCCTTGCCCCGGGCTTTGACGACGGGGCGAGGGCGGTCTTTGCCAGGAAAAAGAACCTCCGGCTGATGGTCGCGAGCCAGGGCGCGCCGGGCGGCCTCGGCCAGGGGGCCGGGGACGCGCTCCAGGAGATCCGGTCGGTGCTCGGTGGAATCCTTGTGCAGGACCGCGATCGCACGCTCGGCAACGTGGCTGAATTCCGGGTCGTGACCCGGCGCGAACCCTCGCAGGAGGAGTGGGCCTCGATGCTCTTCGGCTGGAAGGTCTGCAAGCACGTCAAGTCGAACGCCATCGTGTACAGTCGCGGCGAGCGGACGCTCGGCATCGGCGCGGGCCAGATGGCGCGGGTCGACAGCTCCCGCCTCGCGGTCTGGAAGGCCGGGGAGGCCGGCCTCAGCCTCAAGGGGTCGGCGGTCGCAAGCGAGGCCCTCTTTCCGTTTGCGGACGGCCTCGTGGCCGCCGCCGACGCCGGGGCGACGGCGGCGATCCAGCCGGGCGGGTCCCTCCGCGACCAGGAGGTCATCCAGGCGGCGGACGAGCGCGGCGTCGCGATGGTGTTCACCGGCATCAGGCATTTCCGCCATTAGAAGCCAGATTCCCAAATCCCAAACCGCCATGTTTGACCCCATCGAAAAGCTCAAGGAGTTTGTCCGCTTTCCCAGCGTCTCCGCCGACCCCAGGTACCACGAGGGCATGCGCGGCGCCCAGGAATTCGTGTCCGGCCTGCTGCGGTCGATCGGCTTTGCGGTCGAGGTCGTGCCGACGGAGCTTCATCCGATCATCCTGGCCCAGCGGCCCGGGGACCCGTCGTGGCCCCACGTCATCATCTACGGCCACTACGATGTCCAGCCACCCGACCCGCTGAACCTCTGGCAGACCCCGGCCTTCGAGCCCACGGTGCGGGGCGACCGGCTGTACGGCAGGGGCGCCTCCGACAACAAGGGTCCGCTGCTTACCAACATAGCGGCCGTCGCCGGGCTCCTCGAAGCCAACCCGGCGCTCCCTCTGCGGGTGACCTTCCTGATCGAGGGCGAGGAGGAGATGGGAAGCCCGAGCTTCGAGGCGTTCCTCGACAAGTACCAGGGCCGCCTCAGGGAGGCGGATTTCGTCTTCCTGTCCGACACCCAGCTGCCAAGCGAGGACCAGGTCGTCATCACCTGCGGCCTGCGCGGGCTCGCCCTCTTCGATATTCACGTCACGGGGCCGAGGCAGGACCTGCACTCGGGCACCCACGGAGGGGTACTCAGAAATCCGATACGAGCGCTCGCGGAGATCTGCGCATCCCTGCACCTGCCGGACGGGCGGGTGAACGTCCCCGGCTTCTACGACGACGTGGTCGATCCCGCGCCCTGGGAGCGCGCCGAGCTGCGGAAGCTCGCCGGCGACGAGAAGGCCTACGCCGCATTCCTGGGCATCGACACGTTTTGCACCGAGGCGGGGTATTCCCCCTCCGAGGCGATCCGCTTCCGCCCGACGCTGGAGTTCAATGGCATCGGCGGCGGCTACCAGGGGGACGGCTCCAAGACCGTGATTCCGAGCAAGGCCTTCGCCAAGGTCAGCTGCAGGCTGGTCCCGAACCAGAGGCCGGCGGAGATCAAGCGGCTCGTCCAGGGCGCGATCCTTGCGAGGGTCCCGCCCGGCGTGCGCGTGGAGTTTGTGGAGCAGCACCAGGGGAACCCGTATGGCGTCGTCCCGCCTGGGCGCCCGAACACCCCTCCGGACCAGTCGCCGGTGCTCGCCCGGGCGTTCCGGGCGGTGGACGAGGTCGTGACCGGGATCTGGGGCAGGCCGCCCATTTACCTGCGTGAGGGCGGAAGCGTGCCGATCATCGCCGAGATCAAGCGCGCCACCGGGCTCGACTCCATCATGTTCGGGCTCTCGATGCCCGAGGACAACCTGCACGCCCCCAACGAAAGCTACAACCTGAACGTGATGCGCCGGGGGACGGCCACGATTGCGGGGATCCTCGCGGCGGTGGCCGCAAGGCCGCCGGTCACTGCTTGACCACCACCAGCTCGACCCGGCGGTCCTTGGCCCTTTCCGCGTCGTCGGCGTTCTTCTTGGCCTCCTCGCTGCCTTTGGAGAGCGTCTCGAGCTTGTCGGGCGCGACCCCGAGCGTCGTCAGGTATTTCTTCACCTCGTTGGCGCGGTGGTCGCCCAGGCCCAGATTGTACTCCGCCGTTCCGCGCCAGTCGCAGTGGCCCTCGAGGACCAGCCGGTACTGCGGGTTCTTGTCCAGGTAATCCTTGGCCGCCTGCAGCTTCACGCGCTCGCCCGCCTTGATGTTGAAGCGGTCAAAGTCGAAGTACACCGACTCCAGGGCGCCGCGCAGCTGGCCGTTTGCGTCAAAGCCGGCGTCGCGCCCCTGCAGGCCCGAGTTCTGGTCGGCGGTCACGGGAACCTCCGTCGGGGCGAGCCCTCCACCCTGCGGACCCATCAGCGTCGAGCTCGGCTCGGGGCGCACGGGCTTCTTGGTGCAGCCGGCAACGAGTACCAGGGCGGCGCTTGCTAGGACCAGACAGAGTTTCTTGGAGGCTAATTTCATGGGAGGATCAAAGGTGAAGGTCGGTGAATAGCTATTGGGCCAACCCAATTTGCATGCAAGTGCATTTCTGCGTCAACCAGGCCCAAGCAAGCCCGCCTGCAGCGCGTAGCGGGTCAGGCCTGCGGCATCGTGGACGTTGAGCTTGCGCATCAGGTTGGTCCTGTGGTTGCCGGCTGTCTTTGCGCTGATTCCAAGCCGGGTCGCGATCCGCCTTGTGCTGTGGCTCTCGGCAATCAGCTGAAGGACCTCGAGTTCGCGGCGCGTGAGCGACCCGGCCCCGCCGGAATCGGGCACCCGGGGCCGGAGCATGGCTGCAACCCCCGGGCCAAAATACGTGCCCCCCGTCGAGACCGCGTCCAGGCCCCGAATCACATCCAGCAGACCCGCGGTCTTTTCGACAAAACCATGGGCCCCGGCCTCGATCATCTCCCGGATCAGCACCGGACTCTCGTGCCCCGAGAATACAAGTACGCGAAGCGACGGCAGCCGCGCCAGGAGGCGACGGAGCAGGTCCGCGCCGTGCGCGCCGGGGAGTCTCGCATCAAGAAGGACGACGTCCGGCGTGGCCTCAATGCAGGCGTGGAGGGCCGAGTGGCCGTCGCCGGACTCGCCCACCAGGAGGTAGTTGCGGTTCCTGCGAAGGATGTCGACCAGCATCTCCCTGATTGCGGTCTGGTCCTCGATCACGACGAGGCGCTTCATGGGGATTTCTCTGGAATGGTGGGTTGGCCGGGATTCGAACCCGGAACCAACGACTTAAAAGGACGCTGCTCTACCGTTGAGCTACCAACCCCCAGTCAAGGGAAGAGGAACCATGAATTTGAGGCCCCGAGGGTGGCAAGGAGTTTTTCCCGGGAGGCTGTGCCGTTGACGGGTCGGCTTTTGGGGCTAAAATACGCCACTTTCCGCATAATCTTGGGAACAATCCAAAAATACACCGATCAGAGCGAGGCAGAGCGTATGTCTTCCAAAGCTCAAGAGGTTGCATTTGACCGCATGCTAGTCGATCGCTTCAAAAGCGGCGACCAGTCGGCGTTTGATGAGATGGTGTCCCGATACTGGGACCGCATCTACTCGATGGTCAACCAGCTCCTGCGCAATCCCGAGGACGCTGAGGAGGTCACCCAGGACGCATTTATCCGTGCGCACCGGGGACTTGTGAATTTCCGGGGGGAGTCCGCGTTTTCCACCTGGCTCTACCAGATTGCGACGAACCTCGCCCGGAACCGCTATTGGTACTGGTGGCGCCGGAAGCGCTCGCAGTCGGTCTCGTTCGATGCGCCGATCGGCGGCGACACGGATGTGACCCTCGCCGAGATCATCCCAGCAGACGTGGAGACTCCGGGCGACATCACGGTAAACCAAGAGTACGTCGCCCACATCGCACAGGGCATGGAGCGGCTCGGGGCCAAGCACCGGGAGGTGCTGATCCTTCGCAACGTGAAGAACCTTTCCTATGAGGAGATTGCAGGCATTCTCGGCATCTCCGTCGGAACGGTGAAGAGCCGCATAGCCCGCGCCCGGGAAAGCCTGCGCGCAACCCTCGGGGAGGAATTCAAATGAACGACACGGAATTTATCGAATTGCTGAACCTCTACGTCGACCACGAGATCACGTCCGCGGATGCGGCGCGGCTCGAGGCCGAGGTGGCGCAGAATCCCTCGCGGGCTAGGATTTACCGGGAGTATTGCAGCATGCAGAAGGCCTGCATGATCCTGGCCGAACAGTTCCGCGAGACTGCGCCCTTTCCGGGGGCGGAACGCAAGGTCACCCGCGGCACGCGTACCTGGAGTCTTTCGTTTGCCGCCGCAGGCCTTGCCGCAGCGGCGTGCCTTGCGCTCCTTCTCGTGCCCCGCCATCCCGCCGTCGGCGGCGCCCCGGAGCAGCGAGCCTCCCTTGCGAGCGCCAGCTTCCCGTCGCCCAGCGTGGTTGCACCGACCGTTGTGGCCGCGCGCCTCGAGTCCGGGGTTCAGCCCCTGTACAGCCTTCACCTGGATCCGTCGACGTCCCGCGAGACCGCGCTGCTCGTCGTCTCTAGTGAGCAGCAGGATCCGTTTGCATGGATGAACCAGGTCCAGCTGGCGCCGATCCAAAGGCTCCCGGTCGGGCCGTTGACGTTTGACCCCAAAGCGGCCGCGCCGGTTTCGCCCTCGGGAACGCTGAACGGCAGCCAGAAATCCCAGCAAGGGCCCGTCGAGATGACAGCCTTCCAGCTTCAGCTGGACAAGTAAGGGAGCTGCCCGGGGCCTCAGCCCGCGAGGGCCTTCCTGACTAGCCCCTCGGTGGGCGCGTCCGGGCCAAGCGCCAGGGTCGCGCGGCGCACGGCTTGGTCCGCGTCCGCGGTCTTGTATCCAAGCGCGATCAGCGCGGCCACCGCATCCCGGTGCGGGGTTCCGATGCGCTCGGCTGCGCCGGGAGCCGAGGGATCGGCCATCGCGCCGTTCGGCGCACCAACCTTCGCCTTGAGCTCCACGACCAGGCGTTCCGCGGTCTTGCGACCGATGCCCGGGCACTGGGCCAGCGTGGACACATCGCCCGCGCTGATGGCGCCGACCAGCAGCGGCAGGGACAGGCGGCTCATGATGCCGAGCGCCACCTTGGGACCCACACCGGTGACGTTCTCCACCATGAGCCTGAAGAAATCCCGCTCCGCGGCCGTCGCAAAGCCATAGAGCGTCTGGGCGTCCTCGCGGTAGATGACAAGGGTGTGCAGACGGACGCCGGAGCCCGGGGCCGGAAGCCGGTCGGCGGCGGTCGCCGGGACGTTCACCTCGTAGCCCAGGCCGTTCACCTCGACGATGACCCTGAGGGGAGCGGAGGCTACAAGCGTTCCCTGGATGGAGGTGATCACTTCAACCCGAGGACGTCCTGCATGTCGTAGACACCCGGTGGCTGGCGCAGGACCCACTGGGCGGCCCGCAGGGCCCCGCGCGCGAAAATCGCCCTATCGGACGCCTTGTGCGTCAGCTCCAGCCGCTCGCCGAGGGCTGCAAAGACGACTGTGTGGTCGCCGACCACGTCGCCGCCGCGAAGGGAGTGCACGCCAACCTCGGCCTCGGAGCGGGCGCCGGTGATCCCGCTTCGACCGTGCCGAAGGGCCTCCGGACCCAGCTTGCGCTCCTCCAGGATGATCTCGAGAAGCCGTGCAGCCGTGCCGCTCGGGGCGTCCTTCTTGAACCTGTGGTGCATCTCGACGACCTCGGCGTCGTACTCCGGCCCGAGGGTCCTTGCCGCTCGCCGGACCAGGGCGAAGAGCAGGTTCACCCCTTCGGAAAAGTTCCCGGCCCAGACACAGGGCACCTTAGAGGCCAATTCCAGCAGCGCCTTCTTCTCCGCGGGATCGTGTCCCGTGGTCCCGATGACGACCGGCTTCTTCCATCCCACAGCAAGCTCGAGAAGGGGCCGGGTGACCGCCGGCACGCTGAAGTCCACAATCACATCGCAGGCATCCAATCCGGACGCGAGGTCGTCGTCGACATCGACCGACGCCCCGATTGAGATCCCGAGCTCGGGCGCGATCCCCGCAATCATTCTTCCCATGCGCCCCCGGGCGCCGTGTAGCAGGATGGAAAGGGGCTTGCTCATCGGCCGAGGCCACCGAGAACCCTTGCAAGGACCGCTGCGGTCGCCGGCGTAAGTCCGCACAGCGGGGCGCGCACCTCCGGGGAGGAGATCAGCCCCGCGCGGGCAAGGGCCGCCTTGATTGGGGCCGGGCTGGGTTCCATGAAGAGCGTCTTGAACAGGGGATACAGCTTGCGGTGCATCCTGCCGGCGGCGGCAAAATCGCCGTCGAGGGCGCTGTGAACCATGCGACGTACCTCGCGAACGGCCAGGTTGGACGCGACGCTGATCACGCCCTCCGCGCCAACGGCCATGAACGGCAGGGTGAGGGCGTCGTCGCCGCTGAGCACGGTGATGTCCGAGCCAAGGGCCTGCTTCAGCTGGTCCACGCGGTCCACGCTCCCCCCGGACTCCTTGATCCACCGCACGTGGGGGTACCGGGCCCGCAGGCGCTCCACCACGGGGACTCCGATCTCGATTCCGCAGCGGCCGGGGATGGAGTAGAGGACGATCGGGAGCTCCGTCGTCTCGGCGATCGCGGAAAAATGCCCGAACAACCCCTCCTGACTGGGCTTGTTGTAGTAGGGAGCCACCACGAGGAGGGCGTCCGCGCCCGCCTCGTCGGCCAGCTTGGCGAGGGCGACCGCTTCGCGGGTGGAATTGGAGCCGGCACCGGCGATCACCGGCACCCGACCCCGGGCGGCCGCGACGACGGCCCGCACGACGTCCGCATGCTCCTCGTGCGAAAGGGTGGGCGACTCGCCCGTCGTGCCCGCCGGGGAGATCCCGTCGATGCCGCTCCTCACCTGGTAATCAACGAGCATCCGGATGTCGTCATACGCGACGGCTCCCTTGCGGAAGGGCGTTGCCAGGGCGGTTATGGCACCGGTGAGCGGACGGAGGGGGCGGTGGGTCATGGGTGAAAGGTCGCGGTCCTTTGCCGGCGGGTTGCGGGCAGTTTGCAATGAACAGCGGGCGGCGACCGATGACAACCGCCTTTTTAATGCTTGGATTCCGGTGCGGCACCCGATTCCCTGAAGGGTTTCGGTCAAAACTCCATGGCATTGGCACTCTTATTTGCAGGGCAGGGCGCCCAGAAGGTGGGCATGGGCCGTTCGCTTCACGCCGGGTCGCCGGCGGCCCGGGCCGTCTATGACGAGGCGGACAGCGTGCTCGGCTGGAGCGTATCCAAGGTCAGCTTCGAGGGTCCGGAGGCCGAGCTGACGCAAACCGGAATATGCCAGCCGGCCCTGTATGTGCACGGAATGGCGCTTGTGGCCGCCCTGAGGGAGGCGCAGGGCGACGCCTTCGCGCCGGACTTCGCCATGGGGCTCAGCCTGGGTGAATTGACCGCGTGCGCGGTCGCCGGGGCATTCGACTTCCGCACGGGCCTGCAGATCGTCGCGGAGCGGGGCAGGCTGATGCAGCAGGCCTGCGAACAGGCGGCGGGCGGGATGGCGGCCATACTCGGCGAGGAGCGGGCGACCGTCCTGGAGCTATGCCGGGAGTTCGGGATCGACGCCGCCAATTTCAACGCACCGGGCCAGATCATCGTCTCGGGGGAAAAGGAAAGGGTCGCCGCGGCTGTTTCCGCGGCGAAAGCCCGCGGCATCAAGAAGATCATGCCTCTCAACGTGGCAGGGGCCTACCACAGCAGGCTCATGGAGCCGGCGCGGGAGGCGTTCGCGCGGCACCTCGAGCCGCTCCGGTTTGCGCCCCTCCGGTTTACTGTCTTTGCCAATGCGACGGGCAAGGCGGCCGGCGACGCGGAATCGGTCAAGGCAGCGCTCGTGCGCCAGGTTGTCTCCTCGGTGCTTTGGGAGGACTGCATGCGCGCGGCCGTGGCGGCGGGCGCCACGGAATTCCTGGAGCTTGGGCCGGGCGGTGTGCTTGCCGGGCTTGCGCGGCGCACCGACAAGAGCTGGCCGGTCAGGAGCCTGAGCGAGATGGAAGATCTCGCCACCTGACCCATGGATCCCCTTCTCACCCGCAATTTTTGCATCATTGCCCACGTGGACCATGGGAAGACCACGCTCTCGGACCGGCTTCTCGAGTCCACCCACACGGTCGAGGATAGGGTCATGACCGCCCAGCACCTCGACTCGATGGACCTGGAGAAGGAGCGCGGGATCACGATCAAGTCGCACCCGGTGACCATGCGGTACAAGGCGAAGGACGGCCTGGTCTACAAGCTGAACCTGATGGACACGCCTGGCCACGTGGACTTCTCCTACGAGGTGTCGCGAAGCCTTGCCGCCTGCGAGGGCGCGGTGCTTCTCATCGACGCGGCGCAGGGCGTGGAGGCGCAGACCGTCGCGAACGCCCACCTGGCATTCGCGCAGAAGCTCCGGGTGATCCCGGTCATCAACAAGATCGACCTGCCGAGCGCCAACCTGGAGCTGTGCATCCGCCAGCTCGAGGACATCCTCACGATCCCGGCGGAGGAGGCCATCCTCGCGAGTGGAAAGGCGGGGATCGGCATTGAGGAGATCCTGGAGGCGGTGGTGCACCGGGTGCCGCCCCCGCGCTGGACGGAGACGCCCCAGCTGCGGACGCTGGTGTTTGACTCCCTCTATGATTCGTACCGGGGCGTGATCGCCTATGTGCGCGTGTTCTCCGGCACCCTGCGCGCAGGGGACATGATGATGCTGATGAGCACGGGCCAGAAATCGGAGGTCAAGGAGGTGGGGGTGTTCACGCCGAAGATGAAAAAGACGGCGTCCCTCGGCTCGGGGGACGTCGGCTACATCGTCTCCAACGTGAAGGATCCGGCCGACATCAAGACCGGCGACACCATAACGCTGGCCAACAAGCCGGCCTCCGAGATGCTGCCCGGCTACAAGGAGGTCAGGCCGATGGTTTTCTGCGGCATGTACCCGGTCGACTCCTCGGACTACGAGAAGCTCAAGGCCGCCCTCGGGCGCCTGCGCCTCAACGACGCGGCCTTCGGCTACCAGCAGGAGAGCTCCGTCGCCCTGGGCTTCGGCTTCCGGTGCGGGTTCCTGGGCCTGCTCCACATGGAGATCATCCAGGAGAGGATCCGGCGGGAGCACGGGGTCGAGATCATTTCAACCTACCCGAGCGTGGTCTACCGGGTCGTCCGGCACGGCGGCGAAGTGACGGAGGTGGACAACCCGGTGAACCTGCCCGATCCATCGTCCATTGCGGAGATTCGGGAGCCGACGATCAAGGCGTCGATCCACATCCCCAACGATGCGATGGGCGACATGCTCGCCCTGGTGATGGAGAAACGCGGGATCCTCGACCACACCGACACGCTCGACGAGACCCGCGTCGTGCTCACCTGCATCCTTCCGCTGAACGAGATCCTCGTCGACTTCAACGACCGTCTCAAGAGTTTCACCCACGGCTACGGGTCGATGGACTACGAGCTCGGGGAGTACCGCCCGGCGGACCTGGTGAGGATGGACATCATGATCAACGGCGAGCCCGTCGACGCATTCGCGACGATCGTGCACAGGACGAAGGCGGAGGACCGCGGAAGGTCGCTGTGCGAGAAGCTCGCCGGCATCATTCCCCCTCAGATGTTCAAGGTGGCCATCCAGGCGGCGATCGGCGGCAAGGTGATCGCCCGCGAGAACGTGCGCATGCTGCGCAAGGACGTGACGGCGAAATGCTACGGCGGGGACATCACCAGGAAACGCAAGCTCCTGGAGAAGCAGAAGGAGGGAAAGGCGAAGATGAAGCAGATCGGAAGGGTATCGATCCCCCCGGAGGCGTTCATCCAGGTGTTGAAGAATGATTGAGGCGGTGGTGACCCAGTTTGATCGGTGGCGAGGTAGGGACGCTCGGCCCGGGCGTCCGGGCATACAAACGGGCCCCGAAGACTGCCCGGACGGGCGGGCCGCCCGTCCCTACCCCCAAACGGCGGCTACATCGCTTCCACCAAACGAACCCACCGCCCCGCAGGTAGAGTGCTTGCCGCATCCGCATCTTTTACCCAACCTCGACCCCTTATGTTTGGATTCCTCGCATCCCGGGAGCGGAAAACGCGCGCGAGCGCGGCCAACTGGCTGGACCTCGCCGAAAGGGTCTGGAACTTTCGCCGGGATAGGCTGGGCGCGGTCGAGGCAGCGGAGCTCAGGCGGCGCCAGGACGACTTGCGGCGGGGCCTCAGGGAACGCGCCGATGCCGCCCGCCTGAAGCTCGGAATCGACTCCCTCGAGGACGTCCTGCGCAGGACGGGGGGCGCCGTCTACCCGAAGACCTCCCTGTCCGAGAACGTCGAGTTCTTCCTCGTGGCCGCGATCATGATCCTTGGCGTGCGCACGTATTTCCTGCAGCCGTTCAAGATCCCGACGAACTCGATGTGGCCGACCTACTACGGGATGACGGGGGAGAATCTCCCCGCCGGGACGCCGGCTCCCGGTGCCCTGGGACAGGCGGCCCGGTTCCTTCTTTTCGGGGCCCAGCGCAAGGAAGTGACGGCGCCGCGCTCCGGCGAGGTCTCCGCCCTTTTCTTCAACAGCGGGCAGATGGCCTACACGTTGAGGAGCGACCGGACCTGGCTTGTGTTCCCGACCGAGGTCAAGGAGTACACGTTCTACGTCGACGGCGTGCCGGCGAGCGTCCGCGTGCCGAAGGACTTCGGCGACTTCGACCGCCTTGTGCAGGAGACGTTCTTCGGGGGCGACGCGGGTGCGTTCGCGGCCTACTGGAACCGTCTCAAGGAGACGGGAGGAATGGAGGAGACTTGGATCAAGCCGAGCGAGAATGCCGACGGCCTGAGCCAGGTGAACCGGATCCCGCTCAATAGGACCGTGGTTGAGGGGGACCGGGTCATCCGGTTCGACCTCATGGCTGGCGACCAGCTTTTTGTCGACAGGATCAGCTACCATTTTGTCCGCCCGAGTCCGGGCCAGGGTTTCGTCTTCCGCACGGGAAACATCCCGGGGATCGCGGCCATGTACGGCGACCAGTACTACATCAAGCGCCTCGTCGGGACCCCGGGCGACCTGATTGAGATCAAGCAGCCCGTGCTATGGAGGAACAACCGGCCCATCACGGGGGCGGAGGCCTTCGACCTGAATGCACGGCGGGCGCACCCCTACGGAGGCTACCTGAACAAGGAGGCGAGGGACGGTGCCAGTTACCTTTTCAGGGGCCAGCCCGTCGTTGTGCCGCCGGATCGGTTCCTGGCCCTGGGCGACAACTCGGGAAACAGCGAGGACAGCCGGTATTGGGGCTTCGTGCCCGCCATGGACGTGGTCGGGCGGCCGCTGTTCATTTACTACCCATTCACCAGCCGATGGGGCCCCGCGAAATAGCCTACCTTTTCACCACGTTTCCGAAGACCTCGGAGGCGTTCCTGCAGCGCGAGGTCATCGCGGTTCGCGCGCGGGGAGCGAACCTGAGGCTCTATTCGCTCTGGGGTGGAGGCCGGACGTTCCGCGGACTCAAGGTCGAGCGATTCAACAAGTGGCGGCTTCTATCCCTGTTCTGGGTGATCCCGCGCGAGTCGGTGCGCAGGCCGGAGGTGCTCCGGGAGATCCTGCGCGGGCTCGCCGACAGGAGGCCGCCCTCCTGGATCAATTTCTGGGAGAATCTGCTGGGGGCCGGGTTTGCGTGCGTGGTGGCGGGATCCTTCAGGCGCAATCCACCGGCGCTGGTCCACGCCGCCTGGGGTGGGGCCCCGGCGACAGCGGCCTGGCTTCTGTGGCGGATCGACGGTCACCGCTACAGCGCTGCGGCCCATGCCTACGACATCTTTGAGCACGGGGGCGACTGGTGGCTGCGGGAGAAGCTCTCGTGCGCCAGCTTCGTGCACACGTCGACGGAGATGGGCCGGAGCGCGCTCGTGGCGCGGGGCATACCCGCGGAAAAGGTCTTTTGCATCCGACGGGGCCTGGAGCGTTCCCCCCCGATCAAGCCGCTTCGGGCCTCGCGGGCGCCGCTGCGCCTCCTCGGGGTCGCGCGGCTGGTGGAGAAAAAGGGCCTTGACCGCCAGGTTCGCATCTACGCCGCGCTGCGCTCCGCGGGCATCCCGTTCGAGGCGCGCATCGTCGGCGGCGGTCCGCTGCAGTCCGAGCTGGAGCAGCTCGCCGGCGGCCTGGGGGTGGCGGCGGACATCACCTTCGCCGGGGAGCTGGCTCAGCACGAGGTGTGGGACCAGTACGCATGGGCCGACGTCCTCCTTCACACCGGCGTCATTGCATCCAGCGGGGACCGCGACGGCCTTCCCAACGTGATTCCCGAGGCCATGTCCGCAGGGGTGCTTGTGGTGACCTCGCCCACAGCGGCGGCCACCGAGGCGATCGCGGACGGGGTCAACGGGCTCGTGGCGCCCGTCGAGTCGCCGGACGCCTGGGTGGCGCACCTGCGTCGCCTCTCGACGGACGATGCCCTTGCCGAGCGCCTCCGCGCGGCGGCCCGGCTGTGGGTCGAGGAGAACTTCGACGCCCAGCGAAATGCCGGGCGACTGGTGGAGCAGTTCACCCGGGCCATGGCATGATCCACTTTGACGTCACCAAATCCTCGGCGGCAGCGCATGCGTCCGGCCTCCTTCGCCTCAACCGCCGGCTGCTTGCCGAACTGGGCGGGTCGGCGACGCCGGGAACATGGGAGGAAGCGGCCCGCGCGGCGGGCCCCGGGGACTGGTTTCTCACCGGCGAGCTCTTCTCCGAGGGGGAGAGGCCGGGCTTCGCCGAATTCCTCGCGGGGCGGCGTTGCCGGGCGGCGGCGATCTTCAATGACGCAATTCCCCTCAGGCTCCCGCGGATCACCTGGCCCCACAGCGTGGCGAGGCATCCCGGATACATGAAACTTCTGCTGAGCTTTGACAGGATCCTGGCGATTTCCGAGGCCAGCAGGGCGGAGCTTCGCGGATACTGGCGCTGGATGGGAGCCGAAAGGACGCCCCCGGTCGACGTGCTCCAGCTCGGGGCGGATTTCATGCCGGGAATGAAAAGGGGTCAGGTTGTACATTGTACCCAGCCATTCTCGGATGGGTACAATGTACAACCTGACCCCTTGCTCCTTTGCGTTGGCATCCTGGAGCCCCGAAAGAACCAGGGGTTTCTACTCGAGGTTTGCGAGGCACTTTGGGCCGAGGGGCTGCGCTTCTCGTTGCACCTTGTCGGTCGGGTGAATCCCGTCTTTGGAAAGGAGATCGCGGCACGGCTGGGGAGGGCCGCCCGAAGGCGACCCGGGCTGCGCTGCCATGGCGCGATGGGCGACGCCGAACTCGCGCGGCTCTACGCTTCAGCCTCCGCGACCGTCCTGCCAACCCTGGCCGAGGGCTGCGGGCTGCCGCTGCTGGAGTCGCTTTGGATGGGGGTGCCGGTCATTTGCAGCAACCAGCCGTCCCTGCTTGAAAACGCCTCTGGAGGAGGATGCGTGACAGTTGAGACGGGCAACTTCGGAGCTTGGAAATCGGCCCTGCGCACCTTTCTTGCCGACGAGCCGGCGAGGGCTCGGCTCAAGGCCGAAGCCTGCTCGCGGGCACTGCCGACCTGGGGTGAGGCTGCGGAAGCAGTACGGGCTTTGTTGCAATGCTAAGGGGTCAGGCGGTCCGACTCTCGTAGGTCAGCGAGCTTGCTCGCGCCTTCCCGGAGCGCGAGCAAGCTCGCTGACCTACAAGGTACCAGGCGCATCGCAACCTGACCCCTTACAGTTTCTTCAGGGCGTAGGCCATCGCATCGCCTATCTTCTCGATGTCCTCGTCGGTGTGCATGGCGGAGATCGCGGTGCGAATCAGGTCCTTGCCGGCCGGCACCGCGGGCGCGATCGACAGAACCGTAAAGACCCCTTTTTCGAGCAGGGCCTTCCAGAAGAGGTACACCCTCTCCTTCGACCCAAGGACAATGGGCAGGGCAGGCGTCTCGCTGTCCCAGGTGTCCAGGCCCAGGCCCTTGAGCATTTCCCGGTAGCGCCGCGTGTTGGCCCAGAGTCTCTCGAGATGCCACGGCTCGGACTCGATCACGTCCAGGGCTGCAAGGGCGGCCGCGGCCTGACCCGGCCCGAGTGCCGCGGAAAAAATGGTCTGCCTCGAATGCGTTCGAAGGTACTCGACCACATCGCGCGACCCGGCCACAAATCCACCGGTGCTGGCGAGAGACTTCGACAGGCTTCCGCACACCACGTCGACCTCCCCGTTCAATCCGAAGTGGTCCGCGGTCCCCCGGCCCTGGCGACCCAGCACGCCGAGGCCGTGCGCGTCGTCCAGAACGACAAAGCAACCGTGCTCCTCGGCAATCTCCAGCATTTCCGGAAGGCGGCAGATGTGCCCCTCCATGGAATAGACGCCCTCGAGCACTAGCAGCTTGGCGGCGGAGGGCGCCGACGCCGCGGCGACGGTACGGAAGTCCTCGGGGCTATTGTGCGAGAACCTCTCGTAGGCCGCCATGGAAAGGCGGACACCGTCCAGGAGGCAGGAATGGATATTCTTGTCCGCGAATATCATGTCGCCCTTCTGGGCGAACGTGGAGACGGAGGACATGCACGACAGGTATCCGGCGGCGTGCACATGGCATGCCTCCCGGCCGAGGAAGGCCGCCAGCCTCTCCTCGAGCTCCAGGTGAAACTTCCGGGATCCGTTGGAGGAGCGAGCGCCGTTCGTGCTCGATCCCCATTTTTGCAGCGCCTCGCGGGCGGCCTCAATGACCTTGGGATGGAAGGCCAGGCCAAGGTAGTCGTTGCTGGACAGCATGACCATCTTCCTTCCGTCGAGCTCGACCACCGTGCCGTCCTGGGCGTCCATCGAGATGTAATAGGGAGCGTACCTGTGCCGCAGCTTTGTGGCCGTGTCGCCCCGGCATCGCTCGAGCACACCCTTCTTGGTCTTCGAAAAAAGTGAAATGGCCATGAACGCTGCCGCAGCGTGCCGCGTCGCCGTGAATAGGCAAACGCAAAGGAACCCGGAATCGGATTCGTGTGGTCAGGAAGTCCGGCAGCCCTTGTCAAGGTAGGGACGGGCGGCCCGCCCGTCCGGATCCGCTTTCAGGCCCATAGCTAACCTCTGGGTCTGTCTTGAATGGGCCCCATTCGCCTGGGATTTTGGAATCACCCTGGGGACATGCCCGGACGCCCGGGCCGGGCGTCCCTACCTCGGAGCGCCCTCGGAGATGCTCTACCCCTTTCGCCGTTTAAGGCTGCCCATCCACCCGGTCAGCTCCCGGACATAGTCATCCCAGCTCTTGAGCACCCTGGCGCGGGCCTCGGCTTCGAGGCCAGCCAGCCTGCCCGGATCTCCGAGGAGGCAGGCGATCGCGCCCTCAAGGCTTGCGGCATCCACGGACGGGACGGCGAGGCATCCTCCTTCCAGGGCAACCTCACCCAACGCGCCGCGGCCGAGGCAGACGCAGGCCCTGCCGCGCGCCACGCTTTCGAGGACCGGCAATCCGAACCCCTCGGCGAGCGACGGATAGACGGTGAAGGCGCATTCCGAGTAGGCCTCCTCAAGCTCCGCGTCGCCGACCGGGCCGTCGTATCTCAGGGGCCGGCCGGCCCGCTTGAGTTCGTCGATCCTGGCGAGCGCGGGCCCCCCGGTCTCCAGCTGCGCCATTCCGATGAGTCGAAGTCCGAAACCATGTCCGCGCCGCCAAAGGCGTTCACAGGCCTCGAGCAGCGCGACATGATTCTTCCGGCCCTCGATCGTGCCGACGCTGAGCACGGTTGCCACTGCGGGCCTGGTGGCCGGTTCCCCGGGGTCGGGCCGTGGCGCGGGGGGTGCGGCAAGGCCGAGGGTGATCGCCTCGACCGGAGGGTGGTCGCGAACCCCAAGCCACTCCCAGTAACCGAGGAGGGCATCCCTCGAATCGCGGGAGATCGCGGCGATCCCGTCAAAGGCGAGCAGGTCCTGCAGGTATCCGGGGAACAGCGCCACGGTCCCCTGCGGCGTGAATTCCGGGTGGGTCAGGGGCAGCGCGTCGTAAAAGATGGCGGTGCGGGGACCCTGGACGGCTGCGAACAGCGCCGGGTGCGCCCGCGAGACACTTCGCGAGGGGATCTCCGGCACGATGAGCCCTCCGGCAGTTGTGTTCAGCCCGCGGCCGCGCCCACCGAGCCTGCCCAAGTACCCGCCCAGCCTCGCCCGCAGGGGCCATCGCGTCCCGCGCCTTGTCCCCGGCTGATCCTCCGCGAGGCTCTCCAGCTCCCATGGATCGAGCTTGCGCCACGAGCCCAGGTACTTGTCGAGGCACACCGGCTGCGCCTCCTCGCCCAACCTCGACCATAGGGTCCGCGCCACGCGCTGGATCCCTGTTCTCGCGCGGGTGTGCGCCGTGTGTGTCAGGTCGAGCAGAAGCATGGCTCATTCGCCCTGGCGCTGCCACACGGTGATCATGTCGATCGCTCCGACCTTGGACCAGTGCCCCGGCATATGTTCGCGCAGCGCAGCGTCCGTCTCAAAGGGGAAAAGCACCGCGTACAGCGGGCGCTTCGATTTGTTGAGAGTGGACAACAACAGGGTGCGGTTGTCGTCCGTGACCTGGTCCCAACGCAGCAGAGTGTAGTCCGTGTCAAAAAACAGGGCCCCGCTGGCTTGCATGGAAAGTATGACCGCGTCGTGCGGAATGTGCGCGGGCAGCCAGGCCGCGGCGCCCCTATAGGCGCGCTCGTCCCTGCCGGTGCTGAGGGTGTTGAACGTGCGCAGCCAATGGCCGTCGAAGAGGAAGACGGCGCCGCAGGCGCCGGCGAGGGCGAGACCGGGTGGAAGCATCCTTGCCGCCTTGGGAATGACCGATTGAAGGCCGAGCAAACTGCCCGCGACCAACGCAGGCGCGGCCGGAAGGAGAAACCGAAGGTACCACCAGGTCTCGTGGGTGCACCGGTAGGTCATGTAAAACGCTGCATAGGGGACGATCCAAGCCAGGAGAACGGCGGTGGCGCGCGGCGCCGAGCGCGCGCGCCAAGGCAGGGCCAGGATGAAAAACACAATGGGAGTAAAGAGAATCGGCAGCCAATGGGCGTAGTGGGCGAGGGTCACGCCCACCCAGGTGGCGCCAAAATCCACGCCAACCTGGCCATATCCGGTGGTGAGCCAACTGCCGTAGGCTGCTTGGCTGTGAAGGCAGAAAAAGACAGCTCCGGGAAGAGCCCCCAGCAGCGCCAGGGCCCACCGGAAGAGATCGGCGCGGGCCGTGGCGGGGGAAAAGCCCAGGGCAACCCACACCGGGAGTGCGGCCAAGGCATTGCTTGGCCGAATCAGGACCGCCCCGGCGAGCGCCGCCCCCGCAAGGAGGGCCCACGATGCCCGTTCACGAGCCCGCCACGCGGCAAGAACCGCCGCTGTGGTCCATACCATGGCCGGCAGATCGCTCATGGCCCGAAACGTGAAAAACAGGTACAACGGGCTGGCCGCGACGATCACCGATCCAAGGCAGGCCCAGGCGCTGGACAGGCCCACTGTGCGGCCGAGAGACCAGACCAGCAGGAGACCCGCAAGATTATGCAGCACGAGAATGGCATCGGCGCCGCGCTCCCAACCGGCGAAGGGCCGCGCCGCGAGGATCAGGAGCGGGAGTCCCACGGGATAGGTCGGCACAAGCGTCCTGCCATCGGGTCCCGGCTTCAACCCCAGCGGAACATACCAGTAGTAGGGCGTCCGCCCCATCGGCAGGCCGGGCAATTCGCGGGCCGCAACATGGACCGTGCCCGATGCCAGCAAACGCGCGTGGTTAAAGTAACCTGATTCGTCCGAGCCCGAAGCTGTGGCGTCGACGAATCGAACCAACACGGCGGCGTAGAGCGCGAGCGCCAAGACCGCAAGAACCGCGGCCGGACCCCAGGTTCGGCGCGGCGGAAATCCCGCGGGTAACGGTGGTGTTGCGGGCAAATCCATTCTTGCTTCGAGCCGGACAGGGGCGATGTTTCCCCCGGACCATGGTGAAGCTCAACCCATTTCTCACCCGGTGGTTGCGATTTGGTCCCAAGCTGGCCTATGCAGCGCTCGTCGGCTCCCTCTTTTGGGTCGCCGCGCATTGCTACCTGCCCGGACGCGGTTTCACCTACCTGCTTGAGATCGGCGACAGGCAGGATGCGCGACTTCTGCCGGAAATGCGCGCCGCCCATCCCTTCGAACTGAGGGACTCGTGGGGCTATGACGGCCAGTTCTACGCGGAGATCGCGATGCGGCCCCACCTGTCCGATCCCATGCTCGCCCCGGCGGTGGACAATCTCTCCTATCGCGCAAGGCGCATTCTGTTGAGCTGGACGGCATGGGTTTTCGCGGGAGGAAACCCGATTCGCGCCGCCAATGCGTACGCCGTGCAGTCCTTGGTCGCATGGCTGCTGCTTGCGTTGCTTCTGACGAAGTGGTTTCCGCCCTGCGGGTGGGGAAATTTCCTGCGGTGGGCGTGTGTCCTGTATTCCTTCGGAATGTGCCACAGCATTCGCGCGTCGCTGGTGGACGGGCCGAGCCTGCTTCTGATCGCCTTTGGCCTGGCGTTGCTTGAGTGGAAGCGGCCGTGGATGGCGGCGATTGTCCTGGGAGTGTCCGGACTTGCCCGGGAGACCAACATCCTGGCCGGTGTCGCCCTGGTTCCGCGAGGCAACTCGGGTCGCGCCTGGGCGCGCTCCCTGGCCTGGGGCGCCGTCGTGGCGCTTCCCATCACGGTTTGGATGTGGATCCTGTGGCGCTGGCTCGGATCGACCGGGGGCGGCACGGACAACTTCTCGGCTCCGTTCTCCGGGTACTTCGGAAAGTGGAGCGATACGTTCTGGGACTGGGAGCGCGGCAGGCCGAGTCTGACGGCCCAGCAAAACTTTGCCACGCTTGCGGCACTGGCGATCCAGTTTGGTTTCTTTGCCCTGAGAAGGCGCTGGAGCGACTCCTGGTGGAGGGTGGGCGCCGCCTATGCCGCCCTCATGGCTTTGCTGGGACCGTCGGTCTGGGGCGGTTACCCCCCGGCGGCGGCCAGGGTCCTGCTGCCGATGACCCTCGCATTCAATATTCTCGTCCCACGGGGCCGACGCTGGTGGCTGGTGCTGGCGCTTGGAAACTTGAACATGCTTGCCTCCCTCGACGTGCTGGTGCTGCCGAACCCCGAACGCTACCTGCTGGAAGGACCGGCCGAATTGCGCTATGACTCCACCTCAGGCGAATTCGTCGGACCGGTGTTCGACGAACACTGGTCTCCGCACGGGCATTCGTACTTCGAATCCTGGCGGTGGAGCGACGGCCCATCGTCGTTTGCCGTCCGAAACCCGCATCCTTTCGCCGTGATGGCAGACATCGGGTTCGAGTTGCGCTCCAAGGACAACCGGCCGGTGTCGATGGGGAAGGGGGGGCGCCCATGCTGGCAGGGATACCTGCACGATCGAATCCGGGCCAAGGTCGTCCTTCGCGGGGTGCGCCTCGAGCCCGGGGACACCGTCTGGACATTTGACACGCCCATGCCCGGCGGGAAGCCGCGCGGCAATCCGCGCGGCCCGCCGATATTCAGCCTGCGCAACCTTGAAATCAGCCTGTTGGGCCGGGCAAATCCGTAGTTTGACGGACCCATGGCGATTTGCCATCGTCTTGCACACCATGACGGGTCGAATCCATTGCGCAGGGCTGCTTCTCATCGCCTTCATGCCCCGCTTGGGCGGTGGGTTGTCCGCCCAGACCGCCTTGGCCACCGATTCGCCATTCCTGGCCAGGGGAGCCGCATCCGGAGGCCGGGTCGCCGGATCCGGACCGGCCTTTGAACTGGCCGGAGGAAGCGTCACTTCGGCGGGGTCGGAGGTGTGCATTTATGATGTGAACGGGAAGCGGAGCCATTGGATAGGCGTGGGAGACGCCGATGGCCGCATCCAAGTGTTGAGTTATGATGCCGCCGCCGACCGGGCCGTGGTGAAGATCGACGGCGTCAACCAGACCCTTGACCTCCGCAGGGAGGCGGGGCCATCGGGTCCGAGTTCCTCGGTCCCGTTCGTTGCGGCCGCGGGCACGGTGCAGGGCGGGATTCCCCCGGGGATGTCCATCCAGGAGGCGAGGAAACAGAGGGAGGCGCGCATGCTTGTCATGGACCTGATGGACGAGGGCATGCGGCAGAGGAAGGCCCACGAGGAATCGCTTCGCCAGGCGGCCCGAAGCGGGCAGTAACCCTATTCTACTGTTTCCATGCGGATCCTAATCTCGGGAGTCTGTGGATTTGTCGGAAGTTCTCTGGCCCGTGCCTGGGCCCAGGCCGGATCCGCATATCAGCTGATCGGGTTCGACAATCTCATCCGCCCCGGCAGCGAAGCCAACCGGGAGGAGTTGCGCCGCATCGGCGTGAAGCTCATCCATGCGGACGCCCGTTCGGCGACCGACATGGACGCCCTGCCGCCGGCCGATTGGGCCATTGACGCGGCGGCAAACCCAAGCGTCCTTGCGGGAGTCGATGGCCGGACCAGCGTGCGCCAGCTCGTGGAGCACAACCTTCTGGGAACGATCAACCTGCTGGATTACTGCCGTCGCCACAGGGCGGGGGTCGTCCTGCTGAGCACCAGCCGTGTCTATGGCATGGGCCCTCTTTCCGGCCTGAAACTGGAAGTGGTCGATGGCGCATTCCGGCCCCTGCCTGGCGCACAGCCGGCCGGGTTGTGCGCGACGGGGATCACCGAGGATTTTTCGACGAGCCCTCCGGTTTCCCTGTACGGCGCAACCAAGCTCGCGAGCGAAGTGCTCGCACTCGAGTACGGCGAGTCGCTCGGCATGCCCGTTTTCGTCAACCGATGCGGTGTCATGGCGGGGGCCGGCCAGTTTGGCCGGGCGGATCAGGGCATCTTCGCGTTTTGGATCAACAGCCACGTACGCCGACGGCCCCTCAAGTATATGGGGTTCGGCGGGTCGGGACACCAGGTTCGGGACTGCCTGCATCCGAGGGACCTCATCCCGCTCCTGGACAAGCAGCTTCTGGCCCCGAGCCTCTCTTCCGGCGACAGGATTGTGAATTTGGGCGGGGGCGTTGCATCGGCCACCTCCCTTCGCCAGCTGAACGACTGGTGCGATGCTCGGTTTGGACCGCATCCCGTGGCTTCGAGCGCGGAGCACCGGAGGTTCGACCTTCCCTGGATCGTCCTCGACACGGCAAAGGCCGGGCGGCTTTGGAACTGGCGTCCCCAAACGGCCAAGGAGGCCATTCTTGATGAAATTGCGGCGCATGCGCGGGAACATCCGGGATGGCTGGAGCTATCCGAACCGTTGTAAATGCCGGACGCCCTGAAACTCTTTTCCGTCGTCATCCCCGCGCGCGACGAGGAGGAATCGCTTCCCGAGACCCTTCGCGCCTTCCATGCGGAATTTGCAAGGACCGGGATCGACCACGAGTTCGTCGTGGTCGACGACGGCAGTTCGGATTCGACCTGGGCCGTCCTGCAGTCCCTGAAGTCGGAGATTCCGACGCTCGTTCCGGTACAAAATCCCGGGCCCAACGGATTTGGGCGCGCCGTGACGTTTGGATTTACGCGGATCCAGGGCGACGCCGTTGTGGTGGTCATGGCCGACGGGTCCGACTCCCCGGCCGACGCCGTGACGTACTGGACGCTGTTGAACCAAGGCCATGAATGCGCCTTCGGGAGCCGTTTCATGAAGGGAAGCAGCGTGACCGACTACCCAAGGGCCAAGCTGCTCCTGAACCGGCTGGCCAATTTCTTCATCAAGGCGATGTTCAGGATAAGCCTCAATGACACGACCAATGCGTTCAAGGCCTACCGGAAGACCGTGATTGACGGCTGCAGGCCGTTCCTGGCGCCGCACTTCAATCTCACGGTTGAACTGCCCCTCAAGGCGATCGTCCGGGGTTACAGCTGGACGGTCACCCCCATTTCCTGGCGCAACCGGCGCCGCGGGGACGCCAAGTTCAAGATCAAGGAGATGGGGAGCCGGTACATCTTCATCTGCCTGTACGTTTGGCTTGAAAAATACTTCAGCAGAGGCGATTACCGCAGGCGACAATCATGATCTATCTTCTTGGAGGTTCGGGATATGTGGGGGGAGCCTACCAGGCGTTGCTCACGCGCCGGGGCGTGCCCTTCCGAAATGTGCGAAGGGCGGAACTCGACTACTCAAATGGCGCGTTGCTGCGTGAGGCCCTGCGCAGGGACCGCCCCGAGTTCCTGATCAACGCTGCCGGCTATACGGGTAAGCCCAATGTCGACGCTTGCGAGCGACAAAAGGCCGAGTGTCTCCTGGGAAATGCGGTCCTGCCCGGAATTGTGGCTGACGCCTGCGCGGAAGCGGGCGTGCCGTGGGGACACGTCTCATCCGGGTGCATTTACAGCGGGGCCCGCCCCGATGGCGCGGGATTCACCGAGGAGGACACTCCCAATTTCACGTTTCGGGCTGGGCCTTGCTCGTTTTACAGCGGCTCTAAGGCCCTCGGAGAGGAGGTCTTGGCCGGCAAACCGAATGTATTCCTTTGGCGGCTTCGAATACCCTTCGACAACGTGGACAACCCGAGGAACTATCTGACCAAGCTGATGCGCTATGCGCGCCTTCTCGAGGCCGAGAATTCGATCTCGCACCTCGCCGAATTCGCCGACGCAACCTTTTCCTGCTGGGAGCGCCGGGTGCCCTTTGGAACTTACAACGTCACGAATCCAGGCCGCGTGACCACCCATGAGGTTGTCGACCTGATCCGAAAGAGCGGTGTCTGCAGGAAGGAGTTCTCCTTTTTTTCGAGCGAGGCGGAATTCATGAAACTTGCGGCCAAGACGCCGAGGTCCAATTGCGTGATGGATTCCTCCAAGCTGTCGGGGGCCGGAATCAGGTTGACCGAGGTTCACGAGGCGATCGCGAAAGCCCTCCGGGACTGGAAGGCGACCCCATGAACCTCCTCGTGACGGGCGGTTGCGGCTTCATAGGCAGCAACTTCATCCGACAGCGACTCTTGGAGGGCGGCGGCAAAGTGCGCAGGCTCGTCAACCTGGACAAACTGACCTATGCCGGGAATCCGGCAAACCTCGCCGAGATTGCGGCAGATCCTCGGTACGTCTTTGTTCACGGGGACATCGGCGACGGGGCTCTGGTGTCCCGTCTTCTCGCCGAGCACGGCATAGAGGCCGTCGTGAATTTTGCCGCCGAATCCCACGTGGATCGTTCGATCGATTCGCCCGAGCCGTTCATCCAGGCCAACGTGGTCGGCACACTTCGCCTTCTCGACTCGACCCGCCGGCACTGGGCGGGTCTCACCGGCACGCGGCGGGACGGTTTCCGCTTCCTGCATGTCTCGACCGATGAAGTCTACGGGACGCTGGCGCCCGGCGATCCGCCATTCACCGAACGAACCCCGTTTGCCCCGAACAGCCCGTACGCGGCATCCAAGGCGGCGAGCGACCATCTTGTCCGGGCCTACTGCCACACCTATGGGATGCCGGTGATCACGAGCAACTGCTCCAACAACTACGGCCCCTACCAGTTTCCCGAAAAGCTCATTCCCTTGATGATCCTGAACGCCCTCGATGGCAAGGGCCTGCCGGTGTACGGGGATGGCGGCCAGGTTCGGGACTGGCTCTACGTGACGGACCACTGCGAGGCCATATGGCTGATCCTCAACCGCGGCCGGACCGGCGAAACGTACAATGTCGGCGGCCTCAACGAGCGGACGAACCTTGAGGTCGTACACCGGCTGTGCGCAATCCTCGATCGTGAACGGCCCCCGGGGGGGCGGTCCTACGCAGCGCAAATCACCCGGGTCGCCGACCGCCCCGGACACGACCGGCGCTATGCGATCGACTGCGCAAAGCTGCGCTCGGAACTGGGCTGGGCTCCGGCGGAATCGTTTGAGACCGGCCTTGAGAAGACCATTGCATGGTACCTCGCACATCGGGCATGGTGCGGGGAGATCACCTCGAGCCGGTACGCCCGCGAGAGGCTTGGAACCCAATCCCACGCATGAGCACACGCAAGGGAATCGTACTGGCCGGAGGCTCTGGGACGCGGCTGTATCCGCTGACCAAGGCGGTGAGCAAGCAATTGATGCCCGTGTACGACAAGCCGATGGTCTATTATCCGATCTCGGCGCTCATGCTCGCCGGGATCCGGGAGATCCTGGTGATATCCACGCCCCTGGACCTGCCCCTTTTCAGGCGGCTGCTTGGGGATGGGTCAGACTTTGGCGTGAGCTTCTCCTACGCGGAGCAACCGAACCCCGGAGGGTTGGCCCAAGCGTACCTGATAGGGGAGGCCTTTGTCGCGGGCGCCCCGTCGGCCTTGGTCTTGGGGGACAACCTGTTCTATGGCCATGACTTCGGCGGTTCGGTCCTGCGCGCCGGGCGGCGCGCCTCGGGCGCCACCATTTTCGGCTATCACGTCGCGAATCCGGAGGCCTACGGGGTTGTGGAGGTCGGGCCCGACGGGAAGGCGATCTCCCTCGAGGAGAAGCCGGCGCGGCCGAAGTCCAACTACGCGATACCCGGGCTGTATTTCTACGACGGCGAAGCGGCGCACTACGCCCGCCAGCTCAAGCCGTCGGCCCGGGGAGAGCTCGAAATCACCGACTTGAACCGGCGCTACATGGAAGAGGGTCGGCTCGAGGTCGAGTTGCTCGGCCGGGGCACGGCCTGGCTCGACACGGGGACCCACCAGTCGCTGCTGGAGGCGGCGCAGTTTGTGCATGTGATCGAGAGCCGCCAGGGCCTTAAGATCGCGTGCCTCGAGGAAATTGCGTGGCGTCAGGGCTGGCTTGATGGCCGAAGCCTCGAGGCCGCGGCCGCCCGCCTCGGGAAGTCCGCGTACGGGGAATACCTGCGCAGGCTCCTGGCCGGGGGTGGGGGGGAGTGATGCCAAGAAAGCCCGCAGAACGGGCGACAGCCCTTTCCCGGCGCTTCGTGCATTACGAAGGCCTGTTCTTCGACGAGTTTGGCCCGGACTCGGTATGGATCAGGGAGGTGGGTCGCCTGCGGCTCCCTCCCCTTGAGGGGTTGGCGGAGCTCGTTCTTGGCGGGGAATTCCTCAGGGATCCGGAGGCCCGCGGACCGGAGACCGGCTGCCCGGGCCTTGTCGTGAGCGTCGACGGGCAGCAGGTGTTCTCAAGGGAGGGATTCGAGGAGGGTAGGTGGCAGGTCCGAATTTCCCTGCCATCCCCGGGGCGCACGGGGGGCTGCACCCTTGAGCTCGCGCTGAAGGGCGTCGGGCTGGTCAGCGCACTCGCATGGCTTGGCCGTGTGTCCGGGCTGGGCCCCCTCCAGCATTTCCGGCGCCAGCGCAAGAAACGGCAGCTCCGGATCAGGACGGTTTCGACGCCGGACGGAGCCCCGATCTTCGACTTTTCCCGGCGCCACGCCCCTCTTTGCTCGGAGTTCGCCCGGCGCCACGCCCGCCTCGGGTTGAACATCGTCGGCTTCCTTGAGGCTGATCTCGGCCTGGGCGAGTCGGCACGTTCCATGGTCCGGGCAGCCGATGCCGCGGGCCTGCCGACCGCACTCGTGCCCCTCAAGCTGAACTGCCTCAACCGGCTCGGCGACCGCACCTACGCCGGACGACTGCAGGACTCGAATCCCCACGGGGTGAATGTCATGCACCTCGATCCGCCGGCGGCCGGCGAGGTCGACCACCACCACGGGCCCGGGTTTCGAGCGGGCCGGTACAACATCGCGTACTTTGCCTGGGAGCTGCCCGAGTTTCCCGACTCCTGGCTGCCGCACTGCGACCTCTTTGACGAGATCTGGTGCCCGAGCGACTTCACCCGGGAGGCCATCGCGATCAAGTGCCCGCAGCCCGTGCTTACGATGCCGCACTCGGTGGCATTCCAGCGGCCCACCGCTTCGCAGGCCGACCTCCGCGCGCGGTTCGGCCTCCCCGCCCAGGGGTTCCTTTTCCTCACGCTCTTCGACCTCAATTCCTATTCGGCGCGGAAGAACCCCGGCGGGGCAATCGAGGCATTCCGCCTCTCGGGCCTCGGGGCCGAGGGGGCGCGGCTGGTCGTCAAGGTGCACAATGCGGAGGCGAATCCCGCCGACTTCCGCGCCCTCAGGGAGGCCGCCGGGGACCTGCCCGGCGTGATGCTGGTCGACGGCACGTTCGACCGGGCCGACATCTACGCCCTCGAGGCGGCCTGCGACTGCTTCGTGTCGCTCCACCGTTCGGAGGGTTTCGGCCTGGCGATCGCCGAGTGCATGTACCTGGGGAAGCCGGTGATCTCCACGGACTGGTCGGCGCCCGCGGAATTCGTGACGCCCGCAAACGGATGTCCGGTCAGGGCTACGATCGTGATGCTCGACCGGAGTCACGGGCCCTATACCAGGGGGTCCACATGGGCGGAGCCCGATGTCGGGCACGCTGCGGAGTGGATGACGCGCCTGTCCGGGGACCCCGCGCTCGCCGCGGGCCTTGGCAGCGCGGCCAGGTCCACCATCGAGGCGCGTTTCTCCCCGGTGATGATCGGCGCCCGGTACCGCAGGCGCCTGGAGTCCATAGCGACCTTCTGAACGTCACCCCATCTTGCGGCGGGTCGCCTCGACGATCTGCCGGACGGTCTCCTCCAGCGACTGGGTGATGTCCCAGGAAGGATAGTGGGCCCGCATCTTGCGCAGGTCGGAGTAGTAGCAGATGTGATCGCCCGCGCGGTTCTGGTCGACATAGGAGTGGACCTGGGCCCTGCCCGAAAACTTTTCGACAAGCTTGAACGCCTCCAGGATCGAGGTGCTGTTGGCCTTTCCGCCGCCGAGGTTGTAGACCTCCCCGGCCCGGGGGGCGCCGGCGAACGCCGCGATGAAACGCGCGACATCGAGCGAGTGGATGTTGTCCCGCACCTGCTTTCCCTTGTATCCAAACACCCGGTACTCCCGTCCCTCCAGGTTGCACTTCACAAGGAAGCTCAGGAAGCCGTGGAGCTCGACCCCGGTGTGGTTGGGGCCCGTGAGGCACCCACCCCGGAGGCAGCAGGTGGGCAGCCCGAAGTAGCGGCCGTACTCCTGCACCATCACGTCGGCGGCGACCTTCGAGGCGCCGAACAGGGAATGCTTCGACTGGTCGATGGTGAAGGTCTCCGGAATGCCGTTCGCAAAGGCCGGGTCCGCGTAGTCCCACCGGGTGGGCAGCTCCGCCAGGGCGATCCTGTTGGGGGCGTCGCCGTACACCTTGTTCGTGCTCATGTGCGCGAACGGAGCCTCGGGGCACGCCTGGCGGGCGGCCTCCAGGAGGTTCAGGGTGCCGCCCGCGTTGGTGTCGAAATCGTCGAAGGGGATGGCCGCGGCGCGGTCATGGCTCGGCTGGGCGGCGGTGTGGACGATGGCGTCGGGCCTGATCGACTTGACAAGGGCGAGGACCCCGGCCCTGTCGCGGATGTCGAGCTCATGATGCCGGAAGTCAGGCAGCTCCTTCGTCAGCCGCTCCTGGTTCCATCGGGTGTCGCCCGCCGGGCCGAAGAAGACGGCGCGCTGGTTGTTGTCGATGCCATGCACGCGGTAGCCGAGCTCGCGGGCAAAGTAGGCGCAGACTTCGGAGCCGATGAGCCCGGACGATCCGGTGACGAGCAGGGTTTTCATGGGTCGCCCGAGCTTTGCCTGGTTCGCGGCAGGCCGCAAGCGCCCGCTTCCGCGAGGGCGGCGAGGGCGAGGGTGGCAAGGAGCGCCAGGCCCGCAATCCAGGTCCCGCACCTGGCGACGCGCCAGGCCCGGTAGGAGAGCGGCCCGATTTCGACGGGATCCGTGAAGGCGAGCCACTGGTTGGTTCCCCCGTCCCGCGCGGCGATGATGAAGGGCACCGAGGGTTCAGGGACGAACACGCTGCGCCAGGCGAAGCCCGGGACCTTTGCAGGGCGCACGTCGGCCAGCCTGGCATGCGTCGCCGCGTCCTCCAGCTCGAGCGCGACTCCGGGCTCGCCGGCGTGTCCCGCGACCTCAAACTTCAGATATCCCCTCCTACGCGGAATGACGGGCTCGCTTTCCCAAGAGCGGACATGGTCCGGAGTTCCGACGGGACTCGAACCCCAGGAATCCATGTGCATGGGCGGCGGCGTGGGCGGAGGGAACGAGCCCACGGCGAAGCCCGTGGATCCTGGCGCACCTCTCAGGGTGATGGGCGGTCGTACGCTGCCGGGGAGCAGGTTTCTGAGAATCGGAAGACGGATCCGCACGAGGAGCGATGAGGCGCCTGGGTACGGGATGTCGGGACGGAAGAGAAAGGCATCATTGCCGGTGGCCAGGTAGTCGTGGACGTTCTGTTCCGCCCTTGCGAAATGGTCCCGAGTCTGCGGCAGGTCGGTCGAGAGCGACTGCGCCGTTTGCATGCCGGCCCCCCACGCGAATGCCGCCGACCAGGCAAGGGACAGCAGCGCCAGTCCCAGGCGTGGGCGAAGACCTGGATCTCCGGCGCGCCAGACCCACGCAAGCGAGAGGCCGTTCACGACCTGCCCGAAGGCAAGCGTGTCTACGTAACGGGAAGCGGGGGAGGGCCCCCCGGCACCCCGGGCGTAGGCGGTCGCCAGCAGTTGGAGCAACACCCAGGCACCAAGGCCCAGCAGTGTCAGGCCAAGGCCCTCAAACCCGGCTTCCCAGGGAGCCCTGCCTATCCCCGGTCGACGAAGTACCCGCCAAGCGAGCAAGAACCAAGGCAGCCAATACAGGATGGCGAACACCTCCATGGATGAGGCCGGCCATTGCATCGCCCGGACCACGGTCAGGGTAAAGTCCCGCACCGTGTGCGCCTTGAGGACCTCGTGGGGGGCGAAGGAGACCTGCGAAAGCAGCCCGACGCCCACCAACACAGCGCAAAGCCCGAGCGTCGGCAGCTGGGCCCTCCAGGTGGCGCGTCCCCTGGCGAGCCCCAGGGCGACCAGACCCGCCACCACGGCGGCGGCGAGCAGTCCCGACGCCATGGACCAGAGCGACAGAGCCGCCGAAACGGCGCCAAGGACCCAGCCCGTCGACCCTGGGCGCGAATTCGGAAGCAGGGCGATGGCGGCGGCTGAGAAACCAAGCAGGAAGAACTGTTGCGAGTGGAACCCACTCACGATGTTCTGCCAGGAGAGGGGCAGGCCGAACGCCGCCATCAGAAGGAGAACCAGGAGGACCCGGCGACGCGCGGGAAAAATCCGGGCGGCCAGGAGATAAAACCCGACGGCGATCGTCGCCGGGAGCAAGGCGTTCACGGTGCATTCCAGTTTCTGATCCCATTGCCCGTTGGCCAGCGTAAGTCCGAGATTGACCAGCTTGGTGACGACCACCCGGTGTTCATTTTGGGCCCGAACGAGCTCCACCAGGTATCCGGTCCGCTCGAACCACGGCACCAGGGAGTGGAGGCCCTCGGCGTCCCACTGGTCCCACTCGGGAAGGTCCGACCCAAACCTGTCGACGACGGCCCAGCGAGCCCCCAGGACAAAGGCAAAAATGGCGACGGAGAAGCCCACTCGAAGCAGGAGGCCGCCGGTCAGGCACCTCGGTCGAAAGCCGGACCACACCCTCATGCCAGCGAGCTCCCGGGCCTTGGCAGGGAGGCCAGCGAAAAGTCCTCCTTCTCGAGAGTCAGGTTGGGATTGTAGGCCGGGTCGTGGTCCAGCAGGTCCCCCCACCGCAGGGTCATGGTGTCGCCCTCCCGCCGAAATCGCCTGGCCTTTTCCTCCGTGTTGTCGGCGCCGCGGCTCGCGCTCTCATGATGGTACAACTCGGCAAATGGAGTCCAAAGGTTCAAATAGCCCGCCGCCCGCACCTTGAGGCAAAAATCGATGTCATTGAAGGCCACCGCAAGCTCCGCCTCGTCCAGGCCCCCGACCTGGTCATAGATCGACTTGCGGACCACCAGGCAGGCCCCGGTGAGGATGCTGTAGTTCTGGGCAAGGCGCGCCCGATTGAAGCGCCCCTCGCTTCCCCTCGGCCACGCCTTGAAGGCGTGACCGGCCACGCCGCCGACGCCCAGCACGCATCCCGCATGCTGGATCGTGTCGTTCGGATAGTACAGCATCGCACCCACGCACCCGATTTCCGGGCGCAGGGCATGGGAGACCATCTCGTCGAGCCATTCCGGGGTGATCACCTCCAGGTCGTTGTTGAGCAGCCCGAGGACCTCGCCCTTCGCATGCCGCACCGCGAAGTTGTTCATCGCCGAATAATTGAAGGGCCTGTCATAGGCGAGGACGGACGCCGAACGCCCGCCCCCGAGCAGCGGATGCGATCCATCCGCCAGGGACTCCAGAAACCGCAGCGTTGCCGGGTCGTCGGAACCGTTGTCGACGATGATCAGCTCAAAACCAGGGTAGGTGGTCCTCCCCAGGATGCTTTCCACGCAGGGTCGCAGCAGGTTCAGCCCGTTCCGGGTCGGAATCACGAGCGACACCAGGGGCGGGGGCTCGGGCAGGGGATACCGGACCCGCCAATGCCCCCCCGCCGTCCGGTGCAAGCCGACGCTCCGGCCCTGACGCAGGAAGTACTCCGCCAACGCACGCCGGGCGGCTTCGCCTGCATAGGACTTTTCGTCGTTCCCAAGGGCGGTCGACCCGGGGATGGCCCTCCAGTGGTACAGGATCCTGGGAATATGCAGGATCCGGGAGGGAGACGTGGCTTCCAAGACCCGCAACGCGAGGTCCCAGTCCTGGCTTCCCTCAAGGCCCTCGCGGAAGCCGCCAGCTCCCTTGACCAGGGAAGTGCGGTACACCGATAAATGAGTTGTGTAGTTCTGGGCCAGAAACAGGTCCGGGAGAAAGTCGGGCTTGAAATAGGCGTCGTGCCGCCTGCCCGTCGCGTCGATCTTGTCCTCGTCGCTATAGATCCAATCGGCCTCTGGATGGGCATTCAGCGCGGCCGCAACCTCAAACAGGGCGTTGGGCGCGAGTTCATCGTCGTGATCGAGGAAGGCGACATACTCGCCCGAGGCCAGCGCCAGGGCGGAATTGGAGGCGGCGGAGATGTGGCCGTTTTCTTCGCGAAAGACCACCTTGATGCGCGAATCGTGGCGCGAAAACCGCTCAAGCAAGGGTCGCACATGGGCGGAAGGGGAGGCGTCGTCGGCGATGCACAACTCCCAGTTCGGGTACGTCTGCCTCCGCACCGATTCGACGGCGCTCGTGAGCCACTCCGCGGGCGTGTCGTAGACCGGCATCACGATCGAAAGGAATGGTTGTCGCAGGAGGGCGGCGGCCTGCTCTGCCTGGTTCCTCAGGGCCTCGGGGTCCGGGTTGTCGTACACCCGGACCCACTCGTCGTAGTCGGTGAGCGCAGGTGGTCCCTTTCCTTCGCCAATCCAAAGCCCGGTATGGAAGAACTTGTGCCAGGCGCCGGCGTCATCCCGAACCTCAAGGTCCAGCAGCTTGTCCGCGGGACCCAGCTCGAGGTCGAGCTTCCAGCCGCAGTATTCGGTCTGCGGATTTCCAGGGTCCGAGGCGAGGACGTCATTGCGCTTCAAACCATACGTCCCGGAAACCGTCCGGTCCGGGAGGACGGCGCGGATTGCGTCCAGCTTCGCGGGGCCCTTCGCATAACACCAGCCGACCAGGGTGATCGGCCTGGGATCCAGGGTCCATCTCTGCGGCTGATCCACGCTGTAGCGGAACTCCGGCTTTGGCCTGGGAAGCAACGGGGCCGCGGCTCCGCTCTCCTTTGGGGGCGGCACGGCGTGGGCGGGCCCGATCTTTCGGGAATCGAGGAACGTGCGGCGGAGGTACCGGAGCGGCGCCGTGGCCTTCCAGGAGAAACTTTCGCCCATCGCCCGTATCTTCTCCTCCCTCACCTGGATCAGCGCCAGATGAGAACGGATGGCCTCGTCCCGGAAGTGAATGGTGTCCGTAAGGTGGTCGCATTGGCTCTCGAGTTCCTGCACCCGCCGTTCAAGCACGCCGCGAAGCTGCTCAAGGTTGAAGGCATGCTGGCGGGTGAGACGGAGGGTCTCCTCGCTGGCGGCCGCCCGGGCGCGCAGCGATGCCTCGGCGGACCTCAAGGCGGCAGCCTCGGATTTGAGGGCGGCCATCGATGCCTCGGCCCGTGCCAGCCTCGAGTCGCGCACGGAGCCCGCCAAGTGCGCCCACAGGCGCCGCCAGAGGGGATCGGCGGCGGCCAGCAACGGCGCGAGGGCCGCCTCGGCGGCCGCGACCTCTCCTTTCCGGCGCGCATAGCCGGCCGCCAGCATACGGTACTCAAAGAGGACCTTGGGAAGCGCTTCCAACCGGCCGCCATCCCGCACCAACTCAAAGAGAAACTGCCAGTCCTCGCTTGCGGCGCGATTCCCCTCCGGAAACCCACCGCGGCCGAGGAACACATTGCGCTTGATGATGAAGTTGGTGTCTCCAAGGACGTTTTCCACCGCGCCGAGCTCCTCGCAGGCTCCAATCGGAACAAAGACGTAGCCCGTGTCGTCGTCGTCTTCCGCCGGCGGGTCGCGAAAGGCCTGGAATGCGCAGGTGACGCAATCGGCCCCGCTCTTCGCAAGCGCGCGTCCCAGATCCGCGACCATGGACGGGCGGAAGCGGTTGTCGGCGTCGCAGAAGAGCACGGCATCGCCGGACGCTGCGCGGGCGGCGAGATTCCTTGCCGAGGCCGGTCCCTTGTTGTCCTGGCGGAGGAATTTCCATCCAAGGGGCTCAAACGTCCTTCTCGCCTCGGAAAGAGCGTCCCCCGCATCCTGGCTGGTCGATCCGTCGTCGACGATGATCACTTCATGGGGCTGGACCGACTGGCCCTTGAGGGAGGCCAGGGCCTCGGCCAGGAAAGCGGGTTTCTCGTAGTAGGAGAGGCAGACGCTCACACGGGGCGGAGGAGGGTCGGGCACCACGCTTGGCCGCAGCGCAAGCAGGTCGCGCCAGAACGGGGGCAATTCCGCGGAGCCGGCATCCTCAACAAACGTGGCCGGAGGTAGCTGCCATCCCGCCTCGCGGAGCCATTGCATCACGCCCGGTTCGGCGCAAACCAAGGCTTCGGATTCAGCCACGGCCTTGCGTTCCAGGTAATCCTCGGCCAGCGAATCGCGACCCCACGACGGAAAGCGGTTCTCAACCTGCAGCTCGTACCTGCAGGGCCGGTCCAGCGCGATGACGACGCCCGTGTGGAATGACAGCCGGCCGCAGGCCCGCGCGGCGACCAAGGGCGCCGCATGCGCGGCGTGGCCGGAAAACACCACGCTTCTCGGCTTCAGGCCGTCCAGTGCGTCGAGCAGCCGCAGCCCGATCCGATGGGACTCGATCGCAGGGAAGACCGCCGCGACGGGCTTTGGGACCAGCGAATCCAAACTGAAGTACGCTACACCGATCCTCCGGCATGACTGCCGGAGCGCTGCAATCCTTTCCGGGTTGTCCCCGGCCGTCGTCAGGATGACCACGGACAGACCCTCGCCGGCCAGCTTCCCGGCAAGCGCCCATGCCCGGGTTACCCACGGTTTCCCGCTGCCTTCCTCGGGGGGCAGGGGATCATGAAAAACCAGGCAAATCGGTGTCATGGGACGGTGTGGGAAGCGTGAGGGATGTTGGGCGACAAGGGGAGAAAGAAGTGGGCCCCTATTGACACAGGGTGTTGCCCCATTGAAACCTATGGATTCTGCCCATGAGCCCTCAGACAAGCGCGGATTCCAAGCCATCCTCGGGATGCGTGAGGGTGGCGGTTGACCTGACCCCATTCGCCGGGGGAGGGATTTCGGGCGGATTGAAGCCCTTCGTCTTCCACCTGCTTCAGTGGGTTGCCCGGGAGAGGGGGGACCGCTTTTCGTTCATCTATTTCACACGACAGCCGCTCCTGGACGAAATCGAGGCGATTCGGCGGGAGTCGGACTGGCATGTTTGCCTGGGGACGCCGGGAGACGTTCAGGGTGATCAGGGACGGAAGCCAGGATTGGCATGGGCTCACGACGCGGCTTCCACCTGGATGGATCTTTGGCCGGCCGACGTGCTCTACACCCCATGGGGGTTCTCCGATTTCTTCAGGCCGGCCATTCCCTCGGTCAACCTGGTCGCCGACACGCTCCATAGGGACTGGCCCGGCCTGCTTTCCGCGGAGGAGGTGATGCGCAGGGAGCAGTGGTTCCAGCGCATGCTGCCGCTCGCGGCGGCCGTGCAGTGCAACTCGGAATTCGTGGCTCGACAGTTGCGCACTCATTTTTGCGCACCGGACGAGAAGCTCTTTGTCATCCACAATGCCATACAGGACGGCCTGCTGTCGGCGGTTTCAGGGAGTCCCGCCACGCTGGATGGAAAGCCCTACTTCATTTATCCCGCCAACGACTGGCCCCACAAGAACCACGAGCGGCTCCTGAAGGCCTACGCGGACTACAGGAGGAGGGCGGGGAGGGAGGCATGGGATCTCGTGCTCACCGGGCACTTTGCGCGGGGTGAAGCGTGGAACTTGGCGATGGCAGCGCTCGGGATTGCGGGAAGCTGCCGCGTGTTGGGCCATATTGAGAGACCTGCCTACGCGAACCTGTTCAGGAATGCCTCCGCACTCGTTTTCCCATCGCTTTACGAGGGGTTTGGGATTCCGGTGCTGGAGGCCATGTCCCTGGGAGTTCCCGTGGCCTGCGGCAACCTTGCCAGCGTCCCGGAGGTCGCGGGCAAGGCGGCCCTATACTTTGATCCAAGACGGACCAGCGACATCACAGCGGCCATGGATCGGATGGGCAGGGACGCCGCGTTGCGCGCGCGCCTGACAGCCGCCGGCCTGGAGCGGTCCAAGGGTTTTTCGATCGCACGGGAGGCGGGGCTGCTGGCCGACAAGATCATCTCGGTCGCGAGAGGATAGCAGGGTGTTAGAGCCGCCAACCGCGGCGGAAGAGCCGCGCGAGGAAAGCGCTCTCCACCTGGGCTCTCTCCATATCGGCATCGATCTCGCGTTGCGTTGGGGCCCTACCCAGGCTCCTGAGCCGAAGCATGTCCCTCTCCCGGGCCCCGGCCTCCTGCGCCTGTGTGGCTGTCTTCTGGGCGGCGTGCCTCCTGAAAAGCCCCAGGAACCAGGGCATCCGATGGAAGCGGGCCCCCGCCCCGGCAAAGCGCAGCAGAAGGTCCCAATCGGCGCTGTATTGGAACCTTGCGTCGATGCCCCCCACCTTGTCCCAAATTCTCCTGCGCCAGAACAGGGTCTCCTGGGGAATTAAGTCGTGGATCCCGAGATTGAAGCAGGATTGGCGCGGCGTGAACCAGCGTCCGATGTCACGGCTCTCCTCGTCTATCAGGACTCGATGGCCGTAGATGACATCAACCTCCGGGTGCCGGGCAAAGTACCCGGCCACGTGGCGCAGGGCGCCTGGCATCAGCAGGTCGTCCGAATTGACCCAGGCCATCAAGTCGTCGGGCCCGCAGTCAAGCCCCTCGAATCCGCGCCGAACGGCGTCCGCCTGGCCACCGTCCGGCTCGCTGGCCCATGCCTTCAGTCGCGGCGAGAAGCGCTTCAGGATCTCCACCGAACCGTCCGTCGATCCTCCGTCCCGGACCACGTAGTCGAGGCGCACGCCCTCCTGCCCCAGCACGCTGAACAAGGTCGCCTGCAGGAACCTGCCCTGCTGGTACGAGGGGGTGACCACGGTGAACTTTGGCAGGGCCTCCGCCGGCCGGGCGGTGAGGGGAAATCTTTCCAAGGCGATGCCCTTGGGCGGGTAGTGCGGGACCACCGAGAGCGAATGGCCCCCTCCGAGCGCAATTCTTGCCAGAATGGACTCTCGCTCCCAGTCCGGGAGCTGCCTCAAAGCATCGGGCTTCCCAAGGAGTAATTTCGGCCCAAGCCGAACCAGGTGGAAAACGTGTGCGGCAACGGCCAGCCAGGGACGCCTCAACTCGATCCTGGCGAACTCAACCCACCCTTGGCCGGCAACGTTGGCCTCCAGCAGGGCGAGGTTGTTTCCGGGCCGCAACCCGAGCAGGACACTGAAACCCGACCACTCGCTCTCCGGCGGACCCTGGAGGGCACTTCGAACGTCCGGACGGTGCAACCTTGCAGTCCCGTCCATGGTGCGGCGGCCCATGCGGACCCTGACCCCTTGAACCGAACGCCCCCCTTCGTCGAAGCACCAACCCTTGATCCACGCGTCGGGACGGACCACCCGTGCGTCAACAGGTTCGTCGATGCAGTGCTTCACTCCTCAATCCAACCGGATCCCCTGATGTATTACAGCTTAAATCCCGCCGCGATCGCGTCCCGCGAGAACATCTGGACGGTGTCGAGTGACATTGCTGCGAGGTCGGTGCCGAGCAGCTTGGCGGCCTTGGAGAGGATATCGTGGGGAACCGTGATGATCGCCACTCCGCAGGCCTCCGCCTGGAAGATGTTCAGAACCTCGCGCGTGCTGGCCCAGAGCAGTTCCGCCTTGGGCTGACCCTTGAGCAGCGGCTGGCAGGCCCGCATGATCGGCTCGGGGTCGACACCAGTGTCCGCAATCCGCCCTGCGAACACGGAGACCACCGAGGGGATGGCGGGGTTAAGAGCCTCAGCGACCCCGTGCACCTGCTCGAGGGTAAAAAGGGCAGTGACATTGAGCTTCACCCCGAGGGCGGCCAGCTCCCGCACCAGGGGCAGGGACGACTCGCCCCGGGAGTTCGTGATCGGGATCTTCGTGTAGACGTTGGAGCCCCAGCTTGAGATCTTCAATGCCTGCCGCTTCATCTCCGCGAATTCGTCCGTGAATACCTCCAGGGAGATCGGCTTTGAGGTCACGGTCTTGAGGATGTCCCGGGCAAAGGCCTCGTAGTCGTGGATCCCGGCCTTCTTCATCAGGGTCGGGTTTGTGGTCAGACCCCTGATGTAGGGCTTCGAGTAGAGATCGAGGATGCCGGCCTTGTCGGCGCCGTCCGCGTACAGCTGGATCTTGAGGTCGTTGAGGGATTTCATGCGTCGGGGCAGGCTAGGGGTGTTATCGGCATGTGCAATTTCTTCTTTTGGGTGTGGACTAGGGAATTGGGATTTGGGATTCCTTCTCCATGTCCTACTCGATCCAGCATCTCAAGGAGACGGCAGAGATCGTCTCGAAGATCAACCCCGACGATTGCGAGCGCTGCGTGGCCGAGCTCGTCGCAGTGCGGGAGCGCGGCGGGCGGCTGTTCATCCTGGGCGTCGGTGGCAGCGCGGCAAACGCGTCCCACGCCGTAAACGACTTCCGCAAGATTGCCGGGATCGAGGCCTATGCGCCCACGGACAATGTCGCGGAACTCACCGCGAGGACCAACGACGAGGGATGGGCGAGCGTGTTTGCCGAGTGGCTGCGCGGGAGCCGGCTCCAGGCCAGGGATTGCCTGTTCATACTCTCTGTTGGCGGCGGGAACCTGGAGAAAAACGTCTCGCCGAACCTGGTCGCTGCCCTGCAGCTCGCCAAGGAGGTGGGGGCGCGCGTCATCGGCATCGTCGGCAAGGACGGCGGGCACACGGCCAAGGTCGCCGACGCGTGCGTCATCGTCCCCACCGTCAACCCCGGCTCGATCACCCCGCACAGCGAGGCATTCCAGGCGGTGGTATGGCATCTCTTCGTATCCCATCCGTCCCTCAAGGCCGCCCAGACCAAGTGGGAGAGCGTTACCCAGGGCCGGCCCTGAGCGCGGTCGAGATGAGCTCGGGAGCCCGAAGGCCGGCGGTTTTTCTCGACCGCGACGGCACACTGAATGTCGCGGTGGTCCGCGATGGGAATCCCTTTTCGCCGCAATCCGTCGGGGAGTTCCATCTCTACGACGACGTGGAGGCCGGCTGCCGCGCCCTCAGCGGGGCGGGATATGTCCTGGTTGTGGCAACGAACCAGCCCGATGTCGGCCGCGGGCTCCAGTCGCAGGCTGCCGTGGAGGAAATCCACAGGGAGCTGCTTGCGCTGGTTCCCGAGATCGCGCGGGTTGAGGTCTGCTACGATCCCGGCAGGGGAGAGGAGTCGCGCAGAAGAAAGCCGGCGCCTGGCATGCTGCTCGACGCAGCCGCCGCGCTCGGCCTCGACCTCGCGCGTTCCTGGATGATCGGCGATCGCTGGCGTGACATCGACTGCGGCCACCGGGCGGGAGTCCGCACCGTGTTCATTGACCGCGGCTATGCGGAGGAGCTGCGCTCGGCCCCGGACTTTGTCGTGAAGTCCTTCGGCGCGGCGGTGGCAGCGGTGCTCGCCTGCGCCCGGAGCACGCCGTCGAGCTCGGCCAGCCCTCCCGGGGAGCCAATTTCGTAGAATCGCTGGAACAGCTCGTACCCCGCCAATTCCCCCCGGGCGACAAGGGCCTTCTGGACATCGGCCAGGTCGACCGGCGCGTCATCGGGGAAGCCGTCAAAGGCCGCCGGCCTGAACACGCCCAAACCGTAGTCGATGTGGCGCATCGACGGCAATGGGTGCTTCTTGTCGTAGACCCTGATCGATCCATCCTCAAAGCACACGTTGCTGGCGTCAAAGCGACCGAGGTTTTCAAAGACTGTCATCAGGCCAAGCCTGCCCGACCGGAGGAAATGCCCGCCCACTGCGCGGTAGTCGATCGGAAGGTAACTGTCGCCGTACAACACGTAGAACGGTCCGCCGAGAAGGGGGAGGGCCCGTATCAGCGCCCCGCCGGTGCCGAGGAGCTTTGGACCATCGAATGAGTAGTCCAGGTGAACGCCCCACCTGGCGCCGTCTCCGTATCGGCTCCGGATCAGCTCCCCGAGATGCCCCACGCAAAGCACAATGTGGTCGAGGCCGGCCGCCTTCAGCAAGCGCAACTGGTGGGAGAAAAACGGCTCCCCGGCGACCTCGACGAGCAGCTTTGGGACTTCGCGGGCGATTTCGCCCAGCCGGGTGGCCCGCCCCCCTGCGAGGATGGCGACCGGAAGGTGCGGAGAAGGCGGGTGCCGCATGGCCTCGCTAGCTCTGGGCGACGACTTTGGTGCCCTCAAAGTCAAAACGGAACCGGACTTCCTGCAGGCCGCTGGAGCGCATGGACCGCCGGAGAAGCTTGTTATTGGAGGCATAAAACATCAGGAAGCCGCCTCCGCCGGCTCCGATCAGCTTTCCGCCGAGTGCGCCGTTGGCCATCGCGTGATCGTACCATTCGTTGATCCGCGCGTTGCTCATTCCGGAGCTCCGGGTCTTTTTCTTCTGCCAATGCACATCCATGAGCCGGGCAAACTCCTCGAGGTCACCGGACTCTAGCGCAGCCAGGCTCCTATGACCCAACTCCTTGGTGAAGTGCAGGTTCTCCAGCATTGCGGAGTCATTTTGCTTCGATCGGTCGTTTTGATCCCGGAGAATGGCAGACGCGCTGCGCGAATAGCCGGTGAAGAACAACAGGAGATTGTCCTCCAGGTTGAAAAGGGTCTCCTCCGAGATGTTGCAGGGCCTATACTCGACCGTGCCGTCCTTATTGAACGTAAATGCGGTGATTCCTCCTACCGCCGCAATGTACTGGTCTTGTTTGCCGATCGGTTCGCCGAGACGGCCAATCTCGATGTCACACGCCTGCTCCGCAAGCGCCGCGGGAGAGATCGGAGTATTGCGAAAGGCATGCAGCGCGCGAAGCAACGAAGTGGTGAAGCTTCCCGAGGAACCAAGTCCGGTCCCAGCGGGGATGTCGGCCATCGACGCAATCTCGATCTGAGGATTTTCCATGCCGAGGGCCAGCATGGACTCGCGGATAATGGGATGCTCGATGTCCCGGACGGCCTGGACTGACTCGAGCTTGGAGTACTTCAAAAATATCCTCGGAGTGAAGGTGGCATTGATCGCATTGTAGACGTACTTGTCGATCGCGGCGGCCACAAGGAATCCTCCGTGTTCCCGGTAGTAGGAAGGCAGATCCGTGCCACCGCCGCCAAGGGAAATTCGAAGAGGGGATCGGGTTATGATCATCGGGGATGAATGTACAGTCCGCCCCATTACAGCCCGAGATTCAAATATTTTCGGGACAAAATGAACCGTCGCGGCCGAATGCACCGCCCATTTTGCGCTTTGCCGCGGCCCAAAGCCTTGCAAGGGTAGGGGCGTGCCGAAGCGAGAATCTTATCTGCGTCTAGGTCGCTTCCTGATGGTCGGCGGAATGGCCGCCGCGGTGGACGTCACGGCGCTGGGCCTCTTTCGATATGTGCTTGCCCCGACTGCCGCCTTCTCGGCGGCTTTTGCGGCCGGGGTTGTCACACACTTTCTCCTGAACAAGTATTGGACGTTTCGCTGCGCGCGCACGGATTTCCTCCGCCAGATCGCCGAGTATCTCCTGGTCGTCGCAATAAATTATGCGATTCAGCTGGTCGTCTTCCGAGGCGTTCTTTCGGCGTGGCCCGGAGTCAGCGTCCTTATCGCAAAAGCGGCGGCCCTTCCGCCGGGGACGGTGCTTGGGTTTTTTCTCTTCAAGAAACACGTGTTCAAGCGGCACCCGCCGGTTCTCCCGTAGGTCAGCGAGCTTGCTCGCGCCCCCCTGAGCGCGAGCAAGCTCGCTGACCTACGATGGAAGGGCACAACCTGACCCCTTTGCCCTCACTCCGTCCTGCGGAGCAGAAACCTGCCAGGCTCTGGCGTTTGCCCGCCGGAAAGATATTTTGCCCAGTCATCCCTCACGTGAATGTACTTTCCGTTCAGCGCCAGCGAATCCGACTTGAGATACGCCTCAACGAAACCAACGGCTTCATCCACGGCTGTCCGTGTGCGAACCTTTGCCCCGGCTGCAAGGACTTGGGCCAGCATGGGGGTGTCAACCGCTCCCGGCGCCAGGCACACGAAGGAAATGCCTGTCGACGGCGGGTGGGCTTCCGCAAGGTTTTCGACCATCCTCACCGTGCTCGTCTTGCTCAAGCCGTAGGCAGGGAACAGGGGAAAGGCATTGGCGGCACCTCCTCCGGCAAACAGCAACACCCTTCCGAACCGCGCCGAGATCATCGAGGGGAGACAGGCCTCAAGCACCGCCAGGTTGCCTACCACGTTGGTGCGGAAAACCCGTTCGTGGTCGCGCAATCGGTCGACGGGCGATGTAGCGGTCGGGTCATCGAGCCGGGACGCCGCTAGGACGACACCAAGGCGGGAGGGGCCGATCTCCCGAACCTTCTCGGCAAGCCCCCCAAAGCCCCCTGCATATTCCTCCAGGTCCAGCTCGAACAGCTCGGCCCCAGCCGGGCACGGGCCAAGGGCCGCAAGCGTCCGTTCGTTCGATTCCCGGCGCCCGACCAGCACCAACCTGACGCCCAGCCCGGCGAGCCGCGCCGCGATGGCCCGTCCGATGCCGCTCCCGGCGCCTGTGAGAATGCACACATCCGTCATCTAGGGCCTCTCCTTTGATCGGTAGATCGATTCAACGATCTCCAGCACTCGAATCGCCTCGCGCAGTCCTGGGGACGGATCCCGGCCCGTGCGAATATCCTCGACGAATGCCTCAAGCTCCCGGGTCCAGGATTCATCGCCCGGGGGGAATTTCCAGATCGTTGTCTCCGGGGGGCCCATCTGCGGGAGCATCCGGTACAGGGCGATCCTCTCGGTTCCATAACTTCCTCCGAGGCCGTCGATGGCAATCTTCGCGTTGCGGCCGTAGATTTCTAGGGAGAAGAGATTCTTCCACTCCGTGCAGCTCGCATGGAGCCATGCCGTCTGTCCCCCCGCGGTCCTTAGGCTGAGGAAGGCATTGTCGTCCACAGGCATGTCCCAGAAGTAGGTCGCGACATGGCCCTCGACGGATGCGAAGTCCCCGAGAAACCAGCCTGCCAAGTCGATCAAATGCACTCCCTGGTCGATCAACTCGCCCCCCCCTGAGAGCCGCGGGTCCGACCGCCACTCCCGATCGTAACCTGGGCGGCCTCCGTGGCCGTAGCGGCCCCTGATGAACATCAGCGGCCCCAGAACGCCTTCGTCGACCAAAGAACGCGCCTTTTGCAATGCGGGATGGAACCGGTGGTTGTAGCTGACCCGCACCTGGATCCCTGCCGGAGTCGCCGCAAGCACGTCCCGAAGCTCGGCCGCCCTGAGCGCGCCCGGCTTTTCCAGGATCACGTGTCGGCCCGCCCGGACCGCGGCGAGGGCCGCGGGCGCGAGGGCCGCGTTGGTCGTCGATACGATGACGGCATCGACTTCCGGATCGGCCAGGACCTCCTCGATGGATGTGACCGCGCGGCAACCGGGCGATTGGCGCGACAATTCAAATGCGCGCGCCGGGTCCGAGTCGCAGGCGCAGCAAAGTTCGGCGCCGGGAATGGAGGAAAGGGCGGCGGCTCTCTTCTTTCCAATGAGCCCGCAACCGATCTGGGCAAACCGAATGGCAGGACTCATTTCCGCACCTCGAAGACCCAAGGGTTCGCCTCTAGCCACCGCACGGTTCGCACGATGCCGTCCTTGATCGAGACCTTGGGCTTCCAGCCTGTGGCCTGGACCTTCGTTGTGTCGAGGAATAGAAATGGGTTGTCGCCGACCCAACCGCGGTCTCCGCCCCCGTAACGCAGCTCGGGCTTCAGGCCCAAGGCCGCGGTGATGCAACCCACCGAGGTGTTGACATCCACAAACTCCGGGGTTCCCAGATTGAAGACGGAAGTCGAAGGCATGTGCGGTCCCGCCGTACGACCCACAAGGTGGAGCACGGCATCGATGCAGTCCTGGACGTATAGGTAGCTCTTGCGCTGGCGCCCATTCCCCAGGATTCGCAGCCAATCGGGGTGCTCTGACAGCTGACGATAGAAGTCGAAGATATGTCCGTGGGTGTACCGCTCGCCGAGGATGGAAACAAAGCGAAAGAGGGTCGCTTCAATCCCAAAACCCTCGGCATACGCTGATATCAAGCCCTCGCCGGCGATCTTCGAAGCGCCATAGAGGGACGTCTGCACGGGGAATGGGGCGTCCTCCGGCGTGGGGACAAGCTTGGCGTCGCCGTACACAGACCCGGTTGAGGAATAGGCCAGGCGGACAATTCCATTGGCGCGCATGGCCTCCAGGACGTTCAGGGTTGCGACGGTATTCTGTTCGAAGTCCTTCCGCGGATGCTGGGTTCCAAATCGAACGTCTGCGTTGGCCGCGAGATGGAACACAAACCCGCTCCCTTGCATTGCGCGCGTCAGGGCTGGGCGGTCCAGATTGTCTCCCTCGATCAGCTTGAAGTTTGGGTGGACAAGAGCACCCTTGAGAAACTCGCTTCTTCCAGTCGAGAAGTTATCCCATCCTGTCACAGCAACGCCGTCCGACAGAAGGCGATCGACCAGATTTGAGCCGATGAATCCGGCTGCTCCAGTAACGAAAGTCGTTTCCATAGGGGAGGATGTGGATTATCCGCTCAAAGATCCTGGCCGGGGCTTGAGCACAAGGCCGATGCAAAGATTGCAGAGTGTTGAGGGCAGGAAAGGGAAAGGGAAAAACCGGCGCCGTTCCACAGCAAAGTAGGGGTCGAGTTCCTCGAGTATTTCCCTGGGTAGGTTGATGTGCTCCCTCCTGGGGATCCAGGAGTAGTCGCCGCCAAAGTGCTTCCGGTAGACGCGGGCTGCGGAAAGGCCGCGGGCCAGCGAATAGGCAGGGCTGCCCTCGGTGGGAATCACGACAAGGAAGACCCCGTTTGTCTTGTTGGTGAGGCGGTGCATCTCCCGGATGCATGCCGGAAGGTTGGGCAGGTGCTCCAGCACATGAACCGCGATCACCCTGTCAAAGTACCCGTCCGGAAAATCGAGGCGGTCCTGGCAATCCCCAACCATCGTATGGACGCGCGGGAACCTCAGACGTATCCCCTCCGCCATGCTCTCGCGAAGTTCCAGGGCATGATAGCCCTTCTCTTGCGGGGGCGTCAGGCGCTCATGCCGGATGTGTTCCCCAAGGCCCGCTCCAATCTCAAGGGTCGTTACAAAATTGGCCGGCGAATTGCGAACCGGGAACCCGTGGTTGAATCGTTCAACGAGTCCGAAGCGCCTGGGGAGGACCTCGTGCCAGAGCTTTAGGAATTCATCGTTGATGCGCCGCTGCTCGTCCGTAAGGGGAGGCAGGACCTTGGGCCACTTGGAGGTACCGGTTTGCATGGCCAAAACAGCGCGCCGGCAAGTCAATGTCGCGCGGGCGCGGAAGGATCGTCTCCCTTTCCTTCGCCAAACCCTTCCGCCGAATCCACGATGAACTTTGGGCGCGCGCGGACTTCCTCGTAAATCCTGCCGATATACTCGCCGAGGATCCCGATGCCGATCAGCTGCACGCCCCCGAGAAAGGAGATCAGAATGACCAGGGTCGGATTGCCCCAGAGAATGGGCCAGCCCATGATCTTGTAGAATAGGTAGATGGCCATCAGCAGGAACGAGAATCCGGCGACCAGGAATCCCATCTGGGTGGCGAGGCCCAGAGCGTAGCTCGAGAAACAAAAGATCCCGTTGAACCCGATGCGCAGCGACCCGAGGAAACGGTTGTAGTTGGTCCGTCCGGCAAACCGGTGCGGACGGTCGAAGGGGACGAGGCACTGCCGAAAGCCAACCAGCGCGACCATGCCCCGAAGGAACCCATGGCACTCCTTCAGCCGGACCACCTCGTTGACGACGCGGCGGGACATCAGCCTGAAATCGCCCGTGTTCGCCGGAATGGGCACCTCCGCGATCCGGTTGATCACCTTGTAGCCGCATAGAGCGATCAGGGTCTTGATCCAGGGTTCACCTTCCCTCCGTCGGCGCTGGGGGAGAACGATGTCAAAGCCCGCCTTCCAGCGGGCGACCATCTCGGGAAGGAGCTCCGGAGGATCCTGCAGGTCGGCGTCCATCACGACCACCGCATCTCCCGAGGAATACTGCATGCCGGCCAAGGTCGACATCGGCTGTCCAAACCGGCGGGAGAACTTCAGCAGCTTGATGCGCGCATCCCCGGCCCTTGCCTCCAGGATGATCCTCTCGGTGCCGTCCGGCGACGGGTCCAGGGAGAAAATGATCTCGTAGTCTCCGGTGATGCCGCCGAGCACGGGCTGGATTCGACCCAGGAACTCGGGAACGGATTTCTCCTCCCGGTACACCGGCACGACGATGGAGAGCAGCGTGCCCATGGGCTAATCTCCACCGAAAAACTCTTCCTCCAGCATCAGGCAAAGCGTGTGGTAGATCGGAAGGTGGGCTTCCTGGACCACGGGCGTGTCCCCTCCGGGCGCCGCGATGACGAGGTCGGCGATTCCCGCCGCCTTGCCGCCGCCGGGTCCGGTAAGCGCGATGGCCTTCATGCCGCGCTGCCTTGCAACCGTCAGCGCAGCGAGCACGTTCCGGGAATTCCCGCTCGTCGTGATTCCCACGAGCACGTCGCCGGGCTGGCCGAGCGCGAACACGAGCTGCGCAAAGACAAGGTCCGCGCCGTTATCGTTGGAGACGGCAGTCAGACTCGATCCGAATGCCGTCAGGTCAATCGCCCTAAAGCCATATTGGAGCTTCTCGGCCAGCGGTATTCCCAAGCCAGCGGGGGAGCGCTCCAGGAACCACGCGGCATCCTTCGCGTTCAGTCGGCGCGGGAGGCCGAACCCCTTGACCAATTCCCCCATCCAATGCCCAGCGTCCGCGGCGCTGCCCCCGTTTCCGCAAAGCAGCAGTTTGCGGCCATTTCGGTGGGCTTCCGCCATCCAGGCAAACGCGGTCTCAACAGCGGGGCGGCAACAGGCAAGATCCTGCCTTCGCAATAAAAGTTGATCGAAAACCGCCTTGGGGCCCGGTGTTTTCGAGGAGGCATTCAAGGGGTCAATCATCAAATCGCCGGATTTGGATGACAAGCAAAAGCTTGCAGCACACTCTGACATCAAGACAGCCCTGCGAGTCAATTTACGCCATGCTCGGATGTGACGGTGAATCCGGTTTCCTTCATGATCACGACAACATCGCCGTCCATGCCGCTTACGTAGGCGGGTATATGGTGATCGGAAAAATACGCCCGAATCCTCTTGCTGCGGATTGAGAGCCACAAGGTCTTTGGCGAAGGAACCAGCACGGCTTTGGGATGTACCCTGTCAAAGAATGTGTCGGGTGCCGCGCCTTCGGTACCATGATGCGGTGCCTTCAAGATGTCGGCCGCGAGATCAAAATTGCTTTGAGCCAGCCAGGACCCAAGTTTCCAGTTGAGGTCTCCCGTGAACAGGGCGCGCGTAGGTCCATCGCTGAGGCGCAGGAGGATGCTCGTGTCGTTGGTGTCGGTCGTTCCGATGGGCGTATGCAAGCCATCGTAGAGGCAGACTACGTCGAGGACGGCAAACTGGCCATTTGGCAAGGGAACCTCAATAAGTCGATCTCCTGCCTTTGGCGTAAAGTAAGGTATCTGCCGATCACTCAAGAATTGAAGCAGAGCATCCATGTCAGCCCGATCGAAACCTCCTTGATAGTGCTCGCTATCGGCTGGGCTTCCAAGTACCGGGACATTCACCGCCACCCGGTCGATTTTGATGCCCGCCTCGATGAAGTCGCGCAGCCGGCCATAGTGGTCCTTGTGAAAGTGACTGATAACCAAAAGGTTGACGTGCTTTATGCCGTGGCTGAGCAGCCATCCCGCGGCGATCGGGCGGCGGGCATCATTTCCCTCTCCCGCATCGATCATTGCTTTGGTTCCGTCGGGAAACTCGACCAGATGACAATCCGCCTGGCCGATCCTCGGGCAGACATTGATCATCGTCCACCGGGTGCCGTCCTTGGGGCGCGAACAACCGCAACCCAGCGTCAGTGCGGCGCATGCAATCAAAAGGTTTCTCAATGCGAAGGGTGCCCTTCTCGACGAGTGCACGGATGGGTTCATTCGGAGCTGGAAAGGGCAACAGCGTCCCCTTCCCACTACAAGGCAAACCGACTCGCAGCGTGATAATCCGCCATGGAAAGCTTTGCCTTATCCTCGCCTATTTCCTCAGCTAAACACCCATGGAGGACCCTTTCCAACCCACTTGGCCCCGCGTTCTGATGGCGGTCGCGGTGGCCGCGATAGGTTTCGCCCTGCCACAGGAGGTGCCGCTTGAGTATTACTCGTTGAACAATCCCTCTTCGGGCCTGCAGTACCTCGAAATCACCTGCGCCGCGAACACCACGGGTCTGGTCGAAATCTTTCTCAACACCGGCCGCGGCTATAACAGTATCGAGACCATCCAGTGGCCGATCAGCCCGAGCGACATGGCTTACACCTATACCTTTCCACTGGCCGACGCACCGCTGATCGGCCTCCGGCTCACACCCTTTGAGAAGGGTGCCGGCGAGCTGACGATCACCAGCTTTAGGATCATCAACCGCCGCGGGCAGGAAATCCACAGATTCACCATGGACGACTTCCAGCTTTCCCATCAAATCGCCGCCATAGCGCCGACGAGAGAAGGCTGGAAGGTCGTGACCACCCCTCCCGCCACGAATTCCTATACGGAGATCAAGCTGGCTCGTCCCTTGGTCGCCGAGGGCATGAGCAGTCGCAACTTCCAGCGCTGCCTTCTCTCCTGGGGCTATCTCTCGCTGATGATCTGGATCCTGCTCCTCGCGGTCTACTTTGCCCTGAGGTGCTCTGCCAGTTTCCGCGGCGTACTTTGCGCTTGCGTGTTCCTTGCGTTGGTCGCGGTCCTCTTCTCGGCAGTAGGCAACCGCGGGCTGATCAGGAATTCGATCCGCTTCGCCGGCTTTGCCGCTGTGCAGAACGGCTCCTGACTCAGGCACCCCGCTAGGACTCCTTCCCGCCGCCGAAATAGACCCCCAACAGGCTCAAACCCGCTCCAAGGGCCGCGCCCAGGAACAGCCCCAACCCGGAGGCCTCGGCGAGCGGTTTGAGCATGCCCTCCGTCTTGATCTTGTCGCTGAGGCGGATGGCGTCGGCGAATCGCTGCCTGGCGAAATCTGCCTGGGTGTCACGGATGCTTTTTATCAGCTCGCCATAAGCGACCTTCAAGTTGCCCAAGGAGTCGTCGACTTGCCGTGCAATGACACGTCCACTCGCGCCGGACTTCCCAAGAAAAGCCTGCATATCCCGGCGCCGCTCGAGGAGTTGGGCCTTTCTTGCCTGGATACGCTTCACCTCCAGGCCGGCGTCGAGGGCTTTTCGCACCAGCAAATTGTAGGAATCGTTGGCGAGCAGGGAATCGATAAGCCCCTGATCCAGGAGGGGGGCTTCCGATCGTGGCTGGGCCAACTCCGACTTTATTCCAAGCACATAACTCTGGAGATGCTCCTGTGCCTTGGACAACAGATCCTGGACCGTTTTTTCGTCCGCCAAGGCCTCCTGCTCCTGATCCTCAAGTGTTGCGAGGTAATAGCCCATCTTGACCATCGCAAGATTGCGGTCCTTCGAAAGTCCATTCTGGCGAATGAGTCCGAGCGTCTCATCGAGTTTGATCTGCCTGAAAAGATCGGTCTGATTGAGCAGATCACTGAAGGACAAGTTGGTTGAGGAAGAGCGAAAATTTTTCGCCTGATCGAGCTGCTGGTTCAAGAATACGGTGATGTGTTGGCTTTCCTCGGTAAGGACCATCTCATATTCAAAATAATCAGCGCTCTTCAATGTTTCGAACGCGTTGCCAAACGCCAACGGGACGTCTGCGTATGTGCGTTCGAATTTCTCACGATAGGTGTTGACGATCGCGTTCATCAACAGCCTCCGCTGGTCAATGCTGAGTGGAAGGCTACGCTTCAGGGTCAACGTAATGGCATACTCATTCGGAATGTAGGGTGACAGCACTTCGCCTGCAGCTCGAATTCGATCACGCGCCTTGACTTCGTCAGCTGGTATCACTCCCTCGACATTCAACCCCACCCTGACTTGGGCTTGAAAATCGTCGGAGTCGGCCAATCCCTCACGCTTGATTGCATCGGCGACAACATCGGGTGCAATCAGGTCATCCGGTTCGAACTTTGAGCCGTCGGGGTATTGCCCCTTTTCAAAACCTGGAAAAGAGAAGACGACCCTGGTGCCGGTGGAAATCGGTTGAAACCGGCTGGCCACAAGAATGACTCCGGCGGCGATCACGACCCCAAGAAGGGCCATGCCCAGAATCTGGGCCATACCGCGCCCGAGACGCCTAGATATATCCAGGAAGTCAATGGCTTGGTCCTGTTGATCGTTCAAGTCATCCATGGCTCGATGGGGCAAATAGTGAGGGGTTCGTCAATGTGGAGCCGGAACCCCCAAAGCTTTCGACGGTGCTCCCCATGTCGAGAAGAAAATGAGATCGACATTGGATCCTCGCGTTACAGCTTGCCTGCCCACGTCGCACCAGGCACCTTCTCCCGGCTTAGGCGCCCAAATGTGAAACTCCCGGTTGTCTCGATCCCGGCATAGCTTGTTTATTCGCCCAGTTTGCCATAAGTGCTGTCATGGCGAGAATTCTTGTTACAGGTGCGGCCGGATTCATAGGGAGCCACACTGTGGAAGTGTTTCTGGAGGCGGGGCACGAGGTGTTGGGAATTGACAACCTGCGAACCGGGCGGCTGCAGAACCTCGACAGCGCCTCGCGTTGTCCCCGGTTCCAGTTTTGCCAACTTGATCTCCTGGACCGTGCGCAATTCAACTATCGTGTGCGGCAATTCTCGCCACAGGCGCTTGTCCACCTTGCCGCACTGGTGAGCGTTCCCCAGTCGATCTCAATGCCTGAGCTGAACTTTCGACTCAACATTGAATCGACGTTTGTCGTTGCGGAGGCGGCGCGGCGCTACGGAGTTCAGCGGCTCGTGTTTGCCTCCTCAGCAGCTGTCTATGGCAATAGCGAAAAACTGCCGCTAACGGAGTCAACGCTTGCTGTTCCAATAAGTCCCTACGGAGCCGCGAAGCTGGCCTCCGAGAATATTCTCCTCGGCCATGCGTATGGGTATGGAATTGGTGTGAGGATTCAGCGCTACTTCAATGTTTATGGACCGCGCCAGGATCCGACCTCGGCCTACTCAGGCGTGATTTCAGTCTTTGCCCGGCAATCCAAGGAGCAAACACCGGCGACGATATTTGGCGATGGAAAGCAGACGCGGGATTTCGTCTATGTTCGCGACGCTGCCCGCGCCAATTTGCTCGCCGCCACCCTCACCGAACTTCCAACGGGTGCAGCCAACATCTGTACTGGCAAAGGTACCAGCCTGCTTGACCTGGCTGACATATTCTCCCGGCACTACCCAGGCATTCCCGAGCCGATTCTTGAGGAGCCCAGGGCCGGCGACATCCGGCATTCGGTTGGCTCGTGGCGTGCTGCGGATCGGACGCTTGGGTTTAGGGCGCAATGGGGGATCGAGGCCGGGTTGACGGAACTGATCCGGGCGGGCGACGCCCGCTTTTCCGCAAAACCCTCAACGAGAGCCCCGAGCGACCGCGCCGATTGTCTGCAGTAGTATTTGAAGGTCAAGAAGCAGAGACGCGTTTTTCAGGTAATAGAGATCGTAGCTAAGCTTCTCCCGGGCGTCGGCCTCGCTTGACCCGTAACGGTAGCAGATTTGCGCCCATCCCGTGAGCCCGGGCTTTAACAGATGCCGCTGTCGGTAGAACGGAATTGTCTGGGTCAGACGGTCAACAAATTCCGGCCTTTCCGGCCGCGGTCCGATCAAGGCCATGTCGCCGCGAAGAATATTCCAGAATTGGGGAATCTCGTCGATTCGGCTCTTTCGCAGGACTCTGCCAATCCGTGTGACACGTGGATCCCGGGTCTTTGCCCATTGAGCCCCTCCACATTCGGAACCCACCCGCATCGTGCGCAATTTCCAGATAATGAAAGGCCGCTGGAACTGGCCTACTCTGATTTGGGTATACATGACGGGGCCGCGACTCTCCAGCTTGATGGCAAGAATTGCCACCAGCAGGAGCGGCGCAGCCAAAAGACCACCCAGCAGCGCAAGCAGGATATCCAGCAGTCTCTTAGTGCTGTGATAAAACGGGTGATGTTGTTTGAAATCTATTTGAAAGAACCAGTCGGGGGAAATGAACGTGCATGGAATCTTCAGGAAGTGTCGTTCTGCGAACGCGTCCATGCTTGATACGGCAACGCCACGGTCGATGGGTGCCAGCAACTGTGATTTCAAGCTGCCGGGAATATCATGGACAACTATCTCGTGGACGCTTTGTGCGGCCAACGCAGACTGGAGCCTGGATATATCGGTTTCCTCCGATCCAAAAATGGCTACAATGTCGAATGGGAAGGTGGCTTTCTTCAGCAACCCGCAGAGTTCCTCGGCGTAAACGGCATCGCTGCATATAATTATGTGATGCGAAGCGGCTGTGATCCTGCCAAGCCAGAATAGGCGGACGCTTGCTTCAATCCCAAAGAAGAGCAGCGCACAGATTCCAATGATGTGCCGGCCAATCTGCTTGTAGATCGCAAACGAAATTACAAGGGAAGTGAGACCCAGCGCAACGAGGGTTAACATCAGAATGAGCAGGACGACTCGGGATCTCGAGCGAAACCTAGTATAATAGGCGGAGCCGAGCGCATAAGATACCAGCAAGGAGCTGGTTGCAAATATGCCTGCAGCCGGCAACGCACGGATATGGGTTTCAACCAAGGCAATCATCTTCGATGCCGGGGCGAGGCGAAAGGCCAGCAGCATCGACCCCATGGCGACCAGGGCGTCCCAGATCGCCCACTGTAAGGGTGAGCCCAGGTGCCAAAGGCGATGATTGGACCAGCGGGCGCTCATTTGATCGAAGAGTATAAAAGGAAACCCCGTGCAATGCTAGTTGCCATTGTAAAAGCTCGTCCCGCCGAAGGTGGCCACGGTTGAAAAGCCCGAGTCGTTGGCGGCGATTCGAACTTCCTTGGCGCCAGCAGCAGCGAAGATGGCCTCCTGTGGCAGCCAATGACCGGAACAGACAGCCGCAAATGAACGGGTGGTGTACAGCGAGGTAGGGTCGATGACAAGCACGACAAGATGCTCCTTCACATCCGGATTTGAAAAGGAGGTGCGGATGCGCCCCAAACAGACTGAAGGAATGGAACCATTATTGTAATAAGTCCGCTCCCCGTCAAATGCAGTCAGAACGACCTGCCTTTCCGTCGCCATCATCCAGTCCATTGCTGGAGTGCCGGCGAATACCTCATGCGGGGCATAGTTGGCGAACTTTGTAAATCTGTAGAAATCGGTCCAGGAATCTGCCAGGCACAGGTCTCGCGGAGGATCCAGCAACGCCTGCCAAAATCTGTTGTAAAAGGGGCTGGCCGGAGGAATCAGATTCAACATCAGAAGGCAGGATAGGGCCAGCGCATACGCCATCCCATCCAAAGCAGGTTTGCTCCCGGCAAGGGCGGAAGAGGAAATCAGTCGCCTCGCGACCGTGACAACGGCGAGGCCCGCGGGAATCGCAAGAAACATGCGATTGAACGCGATCACTCCGGACCAGTTCGGTGTCGAGAGGATCCCGGCAAACGGGATGGACACAAAGGGGACGGACATCGCCAGGACCGGCATGAGACTCAACCATGCGACCACGTGGTTGCACCGCATCAGAATCAAGGCGGCAGCAAGATTAACGACGCCGAAAAGCCCCAGAATCTGAAGCATCCTGTCTCCAGCCACGGAGTGAAGGGCGAAGATATTGAATCCGTAAAACGAGTTCAACATACCCGAGGGTCGAAAAGCCTGATCGATTGCCGGTTGGCGCGGAAGCCAGTGAACGGCGGCCGCGCTGAGCACAAGCACCGCGACGAGGAGCCACGCCAGAGCCGATCTCTTCCACTCCACCAGGCGCCAGGCGGCGATGGCTGCCACGCCAAGCGCCGCGATCCCAAGGCCTTGAACGTGATTGCAGGCGATCAAGAGCAGAAGGCAACCCGCCGACCCAAGCAAGCTGCGACCATGGCGCAAGAGCGAGCCCAGCAACCTCGGGCGCCTCATCATCTGAAGTGCAATACGGGTCGCCGCGATTGCGCCGATCTGAGCAAAGATGGCGCTGGAAAAACCGTAGTAGCGGTAGAATGAAAACACGCTGTTGCCGAAAAGCACCGTCTGAACCAGCACGAAAAGAAAGGCGGCTCGTTCTCCCAATCCCGAGGCCCTCGCCAAAAGAAAATACTGCCAACAAAGCAGCAGCGACATTGCCGAATAATAGGCATCAAGGCCGATAAGCTGCCGACTTGCCGGTAGCCACCCAACCAGACTGTAAGCAAAAAAATACCCCATCCCCTTGTAGATATGAGGGGAAAGCGCGCTCCAGTTCGTGATTCGCGAGAAGTGCTCCCATGGATCGGAGGGGAATTCAAGGTAGGCTCCTGGAATGAAAAACACGAGAGCCAGAAGAAGCCAGGGAAGCAATGTAGACGGTCGCAGGGAGTGCCGCCGATGTAGATACAACGTGAAGGCTGCCAGGAGCAGGGTAAGTCCGTGGAGGCCCCAAAAGACATGGAGCAATGGAGCGATAAGACGGGCGCTCGAAACGGACGGGTGGTCTCCCAGGGCAAGACAGCAAAGGAGCAGATAGGTCAGGACATAGGGAACCAGGAACGCCCAACCGCCGCCAAAATAACTGCAAAGAAACAAGCCGGAATGGCCTCTCGGGCCGGTTGAGAGAGCCGGATCGAGGGCACCGTCATCGACGGACCCATCATTTGGGCCGCGGGGCAATAACGTATCGTCCATGGTCCTATGTTTATGATGCGGGCGACCGGCTCGCGAAGGCTCTCTTTTTCAGTTGTGACAAAGTTTGATAGCTTTGTCTACGCAAGGCGCTAGGGAGAAGGGCAAAGGCAATATAACAAAGAGTTGCCACTATCGCCAAGGGGAAGCGTTTGAAGAAGCGACGGTGACGGCTGACTATCCAGAAGGCGGAGACGGCGTTGCCCATGACGTTCCTGGAAGACCCGCCGCCGTCCCATATGCGGTAGGTTGCAAGATAATCGGGAAGATTCATAACATTGCCGTGACGCATTACCTTCAACCATAGGTCCCAATCCATGTATCCGCGCAGGCCCTCGTCATAGCCCCCGACGGCCTCCACGGCAGCCTTTCTAAAGACCGCAGTTGAGTGAACGATGGGATTGGCAAGTAACGCATTCTTGCGACATTCGCTGCTCTCTGCGGGCTTGAGGTAGCGCATCACCTCGCGCCCCTTCCCATCGACCACAATCGCCCCACCGCCGACACAGGCCACGTCGCTTCGGGCAACAAGGCATTCAACCTGCCGTCGCAGTTTATCAGGCCTCAGCCAGGCATCGTCATCGTCAAGGATGCCGATGAACGGGCCGCGGGCATGGGTCAGGCCAAAGTTCCACGCGTTGGCCATTCCGCCCATGATTCTCCGATGAAAATAGCGGATCCTGGAGTCCCTTGCCAGCCAGGGTTCCACAGCCTCCGTAACCCGGGCATCGATTCCGTCGTGGATGATCAGCAGCTCCCAGTTGAGGTGGTCCTGCATGACAAGGCTCTCGACGGCGGGCTTGACGAACTGGGGCCTGTTGACCGTTAGCATGAGCACGCTGACCACGTCAGCCTCTGTGGTCGCGGCCATTAGCGACACCCCCCCTGCCGTTGAAGATCCAGCCCGGTGTCAGCAGCATGTGGAAAAGTCATGGCCGCGCCGCCCGCGCAGCGCAATCGCCGGAGTGTCGCATGAGGCCCTGATGAACCTGCGTGGCCGCCTCTCGCACTGAATCCGCGGAATTCATGCGAGGCCTCCAGCCAAGGTTGCGAAGCGTATCCATGTATATGAAATTCGTGAATGCGTCACCCTTCCAGCCCTTGTTTCCACCCGTGTATGCAAAGTGCGCGCCATGTATACACATCGCCTCCTGGACAAGCCGCCCGACCTCCGTTATTGAGACCTGGTCCTCGTTTCCTATATGGACAAGGTTCACGGGCGCATTGAGCCGATTGATCGCCAGCCACATTGCCTCGACGCACTCGCCGACAAGGAGAAACGATCGTCTTTGGGAGCCATCGCCGAGGATTTCCAGCTGCTTTGGATCCGCCGTCAATTTCCTTACAAAATCATAAATGACTCCGTGATCGATTCGGGCGCCAACGATGTCGACGAACCTGAATATCCAGGATTTCATGTCGAAGCTGAAGCTATATGCTGACAAAAGGGCCTCACATGCCATTTTTGCGCCGCCGTAGATGTTCATTGGCTGCAACGGACCGTAGTGCTCAGGGGTGGGGACAGTTTTTGCGTCTCCCAGCACCGTAGTGCTCGAGGGGAAGGCAATATTCCTGACTCCGTGCTCACGCATGCCTTCCAGGACATAAAACAGGCCCAAGACATTTTGGTCCAGATAGGTGCGCGTGTGCGTTGCCGCAAAACGAATGTCGCTATTATCGCAGAAGTGAAAGACCAGCTCCTGGCCTCTCACCGCATCCATGGTCGATTGCTGGTCCTTGATGTCAGCCCGAATGATCCGGAGGCTTTCCCGATTGGCGATCGAGTCCAGATTGCTCGCCTTGCCGGACGAGAAATTGTCCAAAACCGTCACCCTATGGCCCTCTTTGACCAAAAAGTCGACCAAGTGGCTTCCGATAAACCCGGCGCCGCCGGTTACGAGAATGTTCATAATGATTGTGTAGTTGCGCGGCCACCCAAGGGTGGGTGGTTGCGTTGGCTATGCCCTCTAACAATGGGGGACCCGACCGTCGATAAAATCGGCCGCAAGCGCCTCGCGGCAAATAGCAGCGGTCTCAGCTGCTGAGCGCTTCCAGGAGAACCTGGAGACATTTGCGTAGCCGAGGGCTACAAGCTTGCGTTGAAGGAGGGGATCGGAATGCAGTTGCTCCATAGTGCGGGCGATTTCTACTGGATTCCTGGGGTCAAAGTAAAGCGCCGCATCAGCTGCCACCTCGGGGATGGACGTCACGCGCGCAGCGCACACGGGCAAGCCATAGGCCATGGCTTCGAGGAGGGGCAGGCCGAATCCCTCGCAAAGCGAGGGATAGACAAAAAGAGAGGCGGACTGATACTCGTTGCGGAGAGCCGCGCTGTCAAGCTGGGCCAGCAACTGGACGCGGTCGGCTATGCCGAGTCTGCGGATCCGTGCCTTGATCTCGGGTGTGGTGCGCCGGTGTGGTACTCCCACAATCCGCAGGTCGTGCGTTGTGCGAAGTGAACATGCTGCGAACGCCTCGAGAAGCGTGGGTATGTTCTTGTGGGCACTGTGTGTGCTCGCAACGTACAGGATGCGAGGCAAGCGCGCTGGCCCAACCTGGTGCCCATGGGCGCCATATCCGTTCTGAACGACGGAAACCCGATCAGGTCGCAGGTTCAGTCTCCGCACCAATTCGGCTTTCGTGGCTTCGGACACACAAATGATGTGCGCCGAGTGGATTATAGCTGCTCGAAAGAGCGTCGCCCAAAGCAAACGACTCATGCGGTACTCACCTGGGAACACCAACGGCACGACGTCGTGCACCACCAGGATCTGTTTGACCTGCCTCGGGAAGGCCAAGCCGTCGTTATGGAACGGGCAAAAGAGAACCTTGGCCCCGGCGGAGGCCAACTGGCGTTCGAAGGTCGCCTGGTAATGGATTATGGCTGCCATCCTCCGAACCAGGCCGCGCACATAAAGTGGGTTTCTTGCGCTCACACGGATGGAGCCGTCTGTTGGAACCACCGGGAACGACGAATAAACGAGCGAGCCCGGGAGTTCCTGGAGAAGCAGAGGCAGATATTCCTCGGCAAATGTGCGTTGACTACCCCAAGGGGGGGTCGGCGGGCAAAAGCGGATTGCAATTCGTTGCGGCACGGTTGGACAGTCACACGCGCAAAACCGCGACCAGCACAACGCCGACGACCATGGTCACCCAAACCGGCCAGATCAGCTTCCGGCCCAACCGGTACTGCATGGCAACAAGAACAACTGCCAGGACCAGAGGCTCGATAAGCGT